>JACCDN010562914.1_pt1 | contig 67311 bp, 67 predicted proteins | sample 7441691 | NCBI WGS metagenome assembly JACCDN01 (sample SAMN15323439, study PRJNA562643) | freshwater metagenome | isolation source: river surface water | place: USA:Blue River Watershed | collected 2017-08-16
CGGCCACCTTGCGTCCCTGAATGATGCTCAGGTCGGCGTCTTTGTCATAGAAGATTTCTGCCACTTCTTATTTCTCCTTGTTTGGTAGATCTATTTCTTAGCGAAGCACTTTTTCGCTCATTGACTTGGAGCCGCGAGAGATCGCAATAGCTCCAGACTGAACGAGTTCTTTAATGCCGAATGGTTCGAGCACCTTCAGAAATGCCTTGCACTTAGCGGTGTCGCCGGTGACCTCGATAACAACCGAGTCGCTGACCACGTCAATGACTCGGGCACGAAACAGCGTAACGGCTTCAAGTACCTGAGAGCGAGTGGCAGCGTCGGTTTTCACCTTAATGAGCATGTGATCGCGGGCTACTGAATTGTCCTGCTCGAGCTCAACAATCTTCAAAACGTTGACAAGCTTGTTGAGCTGCTTGGTTACTTGCTCAAGCGGCTGGCCATCAAGGCTCACCACTGCAGTGATTCTCGAGACACCCTCAACCTCTGTGGTTCCCACGGCCAAAGACTCGATGTTGAATCCGCGGCGTGCAAAAAGCGCCGCAACGCGGGTCAAAATACCTGGCTTGTCTTCAACCAGTAGCGAGAGTACGTGCTGACTCATTTACTCGTCCCCTTCCCAGATTGGTCTGGCATCTCGGGCGTATTGCACGGCATCGTTTGAGACACCGGCGGGGACCATTGGCCACACCATTGCATCGCGACCAACGATGAAGTCGATCACCACTGGTCGGTCATTGGTTTCCATGGCCAACTTGATAGCTGGGTCAATCTCCTCTTCCTTCTCAACACGAATCGCAAGGCAGCCATAGGCCTCTGCGAGCTTGACAAAGTCGGGAATCATCAAGGTGTCGGTACCGGTGTGGAGATCAGTGTTGGAGTAACGCTCGTTGTAGAACAGGGTCTGCCACTGACGAACCATGCCCAAGGAAGAGTTGTTGATAATCGCAACCTTGATTGGAATGTTGTTGATGGCGCAGGTGGCTAGTTCCTGGTTGGTCATCTGGAAACAACCATCGCCATCGATTGACCAAACCAAACGATCTGGCTGCGCGACCTTGGCACCCATGGCTGCAGGCACTGAGTAACCCATGGTTCCAGCACCACCTGAGTTGACCCAGGAGTTTGGTCGCTCGTAGTTAATAAACTGTGCCGCCCACATCTGGTGCTGACCTACGCCTGCGCAGTAGATCGCCTCGGGGCCGGAGAGCTCACCGATTCGCTTGATAACAGTCTGAGGCGCAAGCTTGCCATCATCTAGATCGACGTAACCCAGTGGGTAGCGCTCCTTGAGACCGTTTAGGAACTGCCACCATGCCGAGTAGTCAGGCTTGGTGCCACCGAGCTGCTTCTCAAGCTCGGCAATCAACATCGCAATTACAACCTTGGCATCACCAACGATTGGGACATCGGCGTGACGAATCTTGCCAATTTCAGCAGGATCAATGTCTACGTGAATGACCTTTGCCTCGCGAGCAAAGCTCTTGACGTCTCCGGTGACTCGGTCATCAAATCGAGCACCCAAAGTGATCAGTAGGTCAGACTTCTGCAATCCGGTAACGGCCGGCACAGTGCCGTGCATGCCAGGCATACCGAGGTGGTTGGGGTGGGAGTCTGGGAACGCACCACGAGCCATCAGGGTAGTGGTGACGGGAGCATTGATTAGCTCGGCTAGCTTTAGGAGCTCGCGGTGAGCGCCGGCACGAATAACGCCGCCACCGACGTAAAGAATTGGCTTCTTCGACGCCAGGATCAGTTCGGCGGCCGCAGTTACCTGCTTACCGTGTGGGTCAGTGACTGGCTTGTAGCCAGGAAGGTCTACCTTTGGTGGCCAACTGAATTCAAACTTGGCGTTCTGAGCATCTTTAGCGACGTCAACCAGAACGGGTCCTGGACGACCAGTGGTTGCAAGCTCATAGGCCGCTGCCATGGTTGCCGGGATGTCTTGAGCCTTCGTGACCAAGAAGCTGTGCTTGGTGATTGGCATGGTGATTCCGACGATGTCGGCTTCCTGGAAAGCGTCAGTTCCGATTGCGTGTGAATTCACCTGACCGGTGATTGCAAGCATTGGGACCGAGTCCATCATCGCGTCCATGATCGGGGTGACCAGGTTGGTAGCTCCCGGACCGCTGGTTGCGATGCAGACGCCGAGCTTGCCACTGGCTGCGGCATAACCCTCAGCTGCGTGTCCTGCGCCCTGCTCGTGTCGCACCAAAATGTGACGGATCTTGCTGGAGTCCATCAGTGGATCGTAGGTAGGCAGAATTGCGCCACCAGGCAAACCAAAGACGGTGTCGACACCCAGCATCTCCAAAGAGCGAATGATTGCTTGCGCTCCGGTGAGGGTTTCGGTAGCCATCGAATTCCTTATCAAGTCGGTATTAACCGCAGAAGGCACCTTCTGCGGCAGATCTGAATAGCTTGGAGTACTTCCCTAGAACACCGCGGGTGTAGCGCGGGGGAAGCGGCTGCCAGTTCTGTCTGCGGGCAGCCAGCTCTTCTTCGTCGACCAGTAAGTCAAGAGAACGAGCTGCGATGTCGACCCTAATCAGGTCTCCATCGCGCACCAGGGCAATAGGTCCGCCATCGGTTGCTTCTGGTGCTATGTGTCCGATGCACAGGCCGGTTGTGCCGCCTGAGAATCGTCCGTCTGTCAATAGTAGGACATCCTTGCCCAATCCCGCACCCTTGATTGCTCCGGTGATGGCGAGCATCTCGCGCATACCGGGTCCACCCTTAGGTCCCTCGTAGCGAATTACCACTACGTCACCGGCGCTGATCTCGCCGCGGGATAGCGCATCCATGGCACCCTGTTCGCGGTCAAAGACGCGAGCTGGACCCTCGAAGAACTCAAGGTCAAAGCCTGCGGTCTTTACAACCGCACCCTCAGGAGCGATGGTGCCGTGCAGCACGGTAATGCCGCCAGTCTTGTGAATTGGGTTGTTCATCGCGCGGATGATCTTGCCGTCTGGATCTGGTGGGTTGATGTCCGCAAGGTTCTCAGCAACGGTCTTGCCGGTAACGGTGAGGCAGTCACCGTGAATTAGGCCTGCGTCTAGCAGCGCCTTCATAACCACCGGCACACCACCAACGCGGTCCACGTCATTCATTACAAACTGACCAAACGGCTTGAGGTCACCAAGGTGTGGCACCTTGTCTGCGATGCGGTTGAAGTCTGAAAGCTGAAGGTCAACCTCGGCTTCACGAGCAATTGCCAATAGGTGCAGCACGGCGTTGGTGGAACCACCGAAGGCCATCAAAACTGCGATCGCATTTTCAAAGGCCTTCTTGGTCAGAATCTGTCTTGCGGTGATGCCCTTGGCAATTAGGTTCACAACCGCCTCACCGGAGCGGTGAGCCCAAGCATCACGACGACGGTCGGCGGAAGGTGGTGATGCGGAACCAGGCAAGCTCATGCCAAGTGCTTCACCAATTGAAGCCATGGTGTTAGCGGTGTACATACCGCCACAGGCACCTTCACCCGGACAGATCGCACGCTCGATGCGGTCTAGGTCTTCAAGGCTCATCTTGCCGGCCTTGCAAGCACCTACCGCTTCGAAGGCATCGATGATGGTCACTTCTTTTTCAGTGCCGTCAGAGAGCTTCACCCAGCCCGGAGCAATAGAACCGGCATAAAGAAATACCGAAGCCAAATCCAAGCGGGCAGCTGCCATCAACATGCCCGGCAGCGACTTGTCACAGCCGGCCAACAAAACTGAGCCGTCTAGGCGCTCTGCCTGCATAACGGTTTCAACTGAGTCCGCGATAACCTCGCGAGAGACCAGTGAGAAGTGCATACCCTCGTGACCCATAGAGATACCGTCAGAAACCGAGATGGTTCCAAACTCAAGCGGATAGCCCTTAGCTGCATGCACACCCATCTTGGCGGCATCGGCCAGGCGATCAAGTGAGAGGTTGCAGGGGGTTACTTCGTTCCAAGACGAGGCCACACCGATTTGCGGCTTCTCCCAGTCCTCATCACCCATTCCGACTGCACGCAACATTCCGCGCGCGGCAGCCCTTTCAATTCCATCCGTTACAACGTGACTACGAGGTTTCATTGGGCTTGGCATAAACCAATCTTAGCTACCAATAAAGGGGGTAGCCTAGGCGAGTGGAATCCCAAGACACCACCAAAGTGCCTACTGGTCTAGCGCTCTACACCAAGGCCGCTCACAGAGCGAGTGCCGAGGTGATTTACAGCTACTCAACATCCTTTGGTGCAGCCACCAAGTTGCTCCCAAAATCACTACGTCACCACATTGAAAACATCTATGCGATGGTGCGAGTTGCTGACGAGATCGTTGATGGCTCCGCCCAGCAGGCAGCGCAGAATTCAAAGGACATTGATCCAGCTTTAGAACTCGACGCCTTTGAGGCAGAGACCTACCGGGCAATGGAGCGTGGCTTTTCAACCAACTTGATCCTGCACTCCTTTGCGGTAACCGCGAGAGAGGTCGGCATTGCCAAGGACATCGTCGAACCGTTTTTCTATTCCATGCGTCAGGACTTGACTGAGTCGGAGCACGACCAGGAGTCTTTTGACCGCTACGTCTATGGCTCGGCTGAAGTGGTGGGACTGATGTGCCTGGCAGCTTTCGTTCATGGAAAGAGCTACACCCAGGAACAAAAAGTTCAACTGGTCAAGGGCGCAAGAGCGCTTGGTAGCGCCTTCCAAAAAGTAAATTTCCTGAGAGACCTAGCCGCAGACTTTGGTCGTCTGGGACGCTCTTATTTCCCAGGAGTCAACGTCAACAACTTTGATGAGGCAACCAAGCTGCGATTGGTCGAGGACATCGATAATGACCTCAGCATCAGCGCTCAATCGCTACCACTGCTTCCCAACTCTGCAAGAGTCGCCGTGACCGCAGCGCAGCTGTTGTTTGCCGAACTAAATCAGAAAATCGGAAACACATCGGCCAAGGATTTGATTAACACCCGTATCAGCGTGAGCAATTTCAAGAAGTTGATCTTGGTTGCGCGCGCGTTTTTAGGAGCTAAACCATGAGTCAAAAAACTGCCATCGTGATCGGTGGCGGCATCGCCGGACTGTCCTCTGCCTCCCTACTAGCCAAGGCTGGCATGAAGGTCACGCTCTATGAGGCGAAGGAGTCACTCGGTGGACGCGCTTACCTCTGGGAGAAGGACGGGTTCCGCTTTGACATGGGCCCGAGCTGGTACCTGATGCCCGATGCTTTCGAGCAGTTCTACAACCTGATGGGCACCACCGCGAGCGCCGAGCTAGACCTAGTGCGACTTTCCCCCGCCTACCAAACCCGCAACGAGGGTGAGGGGGACAAACTTCTGATGAGTGAGAACGTTGACGAGATCAAGTCGATGTTTGAGTCCATCGAACCTGGAGCAGGAGCTGCGCTGCAGCGCTACCTAGATAGTGCGGAGGATGCCTACAAGCTCTCCATCAAGCACTTCCTCTACACAAACTTCAAAGACCCCAGAAGCTTCTTCCACCCTGAGGTACTGGCAAGACTTGGCGAGTTCCTAAAGCTTTTGGTTACCCCGCTCTGGACCTTCTCTGGCAAGTTTGTGAAGGATGAGCGTCTGAAGAAGATGCTCAATTTCCCTGCGGTATTCCTCGGTGCATCCCCATATGACACCCCGAGCATGTACCACCTGATGACACATGTTGATATGAACCAGGGAGTCTTTTACCCACGCGGTGGCATTTACACCATCATTGAGTCCATCGAACGAATCGCAAAAAAGCACGGTGTTGAGATCCACACCTCATCACCGGTTCAGAAGATCTTGGTCGAAAACGGTAAGGCCGTTGGCGTGAAGGTAGGCGAATCCGAGATTCGCGCCGATGTTGTGGTGGCGAGCGCCGATCTGCATCACGTCGAGACCAAACTGCTCGAAGAAAAACACCAGACCTACCCGCAGCGCTTTTGGGACAAGAAGGTCCCCGGTCCATCAGCGCTTCTGATCTACCTGGGCATTAAGGGCAAGATTTCACAGCTCGATCACCACACCCTGCTCTACACCAAGGACTGGGCATCAAACTTCAAAGAGGTGTTCCGGAAGGCAGATGGCAAGAGCAAGGTGCCATCCCCTGCTTCGCTCTACCTCTGCATGCCTTCAAAGACCGACGCTAGTGTCGCACCTCAGGATCACGAGAACCTGTTTGTCCTAGTTCCGATTGCCGCCGATCCAGCCATTGGCCGCGGAGGCATAAACGGCTCTGGCGACCCAGCGTTTGAAGCTGAAGCCGACCGCATCATTGATCAAATCGCTAAGTGGTGTGAGATTCCAGATCTCAAGGAGCGCATCGTCGTGAGAAGGACCGTTGGTCCAGCGAACTTTGAGTCTGAGCTAAACGCTTGGAGTGGAACTGCATTGGGCATGGCTCACACCCTCACTCAGAGCGCATTCTTCAGACCGTCCAACAAGTCCAAGAAGGTCAAGAATCTGCTCTACACCGGTCACAACACCATCCCAGGTATTGGACTGCCGATGTGTCTAATTGGCGCAGAGCTGGTCTATAAGCACCTGATTGATGACCGCAGTGCCGGGCCAACCAAGGGTGAGCTAGCCCCAGTCAAGAGCTGGAGAGGTCTGCAGTGATTCAGGAGGTAGTCCCCTACCTTTACCTGATTGCACTGATTTTCTCCATCCTGGGCGTTGGGCTTTTGGATTACACCCACAAACTCGCGCTATTTGTTGACCCGAAGGCAACCCTGATCGCAGTATCGCTCTCGGTGGCAGTCTTTTTGGTTTGGGACATAGTTGGGATTATCAACGGCATCTTCTTCCGCGGAGATGCACCTCACCTGAGCGGCATCCTGCTTGCTCCGGAGCTCCCGCTCGAAGAACTGTTCTTCCTCACGCTGCTCTGCTACAACACCCTCGTGGTTTACAGGTGGGCAGCAAAATGAGCTATCCAGAACTGACCGCGCTGGTATTGGGCATTTTTGCCATCTACACCTTGTTGGTTCGAAAAAACTTGGGGGCAAGGCCACTTCTTGTTACCGCATTGGTGATGCTCACACTCACCCTGATCTTCGATAACGTGATCATCGGAACTGGGATAGTTGCCTACGACCAAGAAAAGCTCTCAGGCATCATGCTCGGCTACGCCCCGATCGAGGACTTTGCTTACACGCTAGTTGCGCTGGTGCTAACCCCATCGCTCTATGAAATGTTTAGGAGAAGGTGATGCTGAAAAAGCTCTTCGTCTCCTCTAGACCAATCTCTTGGATTAACACCGCATTTCCATTTGCCGCCGCCTACTTTTTGGCTACCGGCAAGGTGGATCTGAATCTGATTGTCGGCAGTCTTTTCTTCCTTATCCCCTACAACCTTTTGATGTATGGGGTGAATGACGTATTCGATTACCCATCCGACCTGCGCAATCCCAGAAAAGGTGGCATCGAGGGTGGGCTACTAGAGCCTAAGTATCACCGCCCAACCCTGCTGGTGTCCTTTGGACTTGCGATTCCATTCGCGGTTTATCTACTGCTTGCTGGAGACCTGGTTAGCTCAGCGGTGCTTCTTCTTGTGCTATTCTCGGTGGTCGCCTACAGCCTTGGAGGACTTAGGTTCAAAGAGATTCCATTCTTGGATTCCTTCACCTCCGCCATGCACTTTGTTGGACCTATGCTCTTCGGCCTCACGCTCGCGGGAGCAAGCTTTGACCAGCGGGTTTGGCTCATAACGCTGAGCTTTACGCTTTGGGGCATGGCCTCGCATGCTTTTGGTGCGGTGCAGGACATCAAGGCCGATAGAGAAGCTGGTATCTCCTCGATCGCCACCGTCTTAGGTGCCAAGGCCACGGTGCGAATCGCATTCTCAATGTATTTGGTGGCTGGCGTGGTGACTCTTTTCCTAGGTGATCGCTATCCACAAGCCGCGCTAGCCGCAATCCCATACCTGTTTGTGGTGGGTCGCGAGTGGGGTATCACGGACGAGAACTGTGAGGTTGCCAATCGCGGTTGGCGACGCTTTATCTATTTGAACTTCTTAGCTGGCGCGATCGTCAGCGCCGTCATCATCGGACCTCAACCCAGCTAATTAGATAGCGCCGAGAAAAGCTCGGTGCACACAACTTGCAAGACAGCGGACGCTGAGGTTTGCGAGAACGATAGTGCTCGTGGTTTCGCGGGCAGCTCCCCCGCCACTTCGCAACCTCAGCGGCTAGCGATGAGCCATCAATTCGCTCATGGCGATAGCCAATTTCGCTGGCTTTGTGGCGCCAGATTTTGCCGTGACCGGCACTTTTACCAACTAGAGCGTGAGCGATCTCATGCAGCAAAACCTGTTCAATTTGATCCAAGTTAGAGCCAGCCAACAGGTGCTTTGAAATGGTGATTCTGCGCTTGGTGTAATCGCAAAGTCCAGCTCTGCGAATCGCCCTGTCAAAACCAAAGGAGTAGTTGACGATGCCGTGCTTTTGAAAAAGCTCGCTCGCTAACGCAATTACTTTGGATTCCACGCTGCAAAGACTATGGGTTTGCAGGTATGTTTTTGGGCAATGACAAAGCGCAATCGACCCTGGGGTTACAACCCAAACAGCTCATCTCCAACCTCTCGTGAGCTGCACCCGGACACCATCGCCGTCCGTGGTGGGCTGACCCGCACTGGTTTCCAGGAGACCTCCGAGGCGCTATTTCTAAATTCTGGTTTCACTTACTACAGCGCCGAGCAAGCCGAGGCCAGCTTCGCTGAAGCCGAAGAGCACCATCTTTACTCCAGATTTTCAAATCCAACGGTCCAAATGTTCGAGGACCGTCTTGCTCTGATCGAAGGAGCTGAGTCAGCTCACGCCACTGGAAGCGGCATGAGCGCGATGTTTGCCTCAGTGGCCTGCTTGGTCTCTGCCGGCGACCGAGTTGTGGCGTCTGGGGCCATGTTCTCCTCCTGCTATGTGGTACTAACCGAGATCCTGCCTCGCTGGGGAGTCGAAGTCGAGGTGGTAGCTGAAAACACTGAAGCTGCCTGGCAGCGAGCACTGAGCAAAAAGGCCAAGGCGGTCTTTATCGAAACTCCATCCAACCCACTCATGGAGATTGTTGACATCGAGATGGTGGCAAACCTCGCTCATTCAGCCGGTGCACTTTTGATTGTTGACAACGTAATGGCATCACCGGTGCTGCAAAAGCCCTTGGAGCTAGGTGCCGATGTTGTGATGTATTCGGCAACCAAACACATTGATGGACAAGGTCGCGTCTTGGGTGGAGCGCTGTGTGGATCCAAGGATTACATCGACCAGCAGCTCAAACCATTCACCCGTCACACCGGTCCATCACTTTCACCCTTCAATGCCTGGGTGCTACTGAAGTCACTGGAGACCATGGAGATGCGGGTCCACAAGATGGCCGATTCCGCGTTTGAAATTGCAACGGCCTTATCTGAAGCTAGGGGCGTTGCCAAGGTTCACCACCCGTTTTTGGACTCTCACCCGCAGCAACAGCTTGCGAAAAAGCAAATGCTCAAGGGTGGCACAACCCTGGCTCTTGATCTTGAAACTAAAGAGCGCGCGTTTGATTTGATGAACCGACTCGAGGTGATTGATATCTCGAACAACCTTGGCGACTCGAGGTCACTGATCACGCACCCTGCATCTTCGACCCACCGCAGACTTGATCCTGAGACCAGACTGCGAATGGGTATCGGAGAGGGAACCCTTCGACTATCGGTTGGTCTTGAGAACCCAGCAGACCTAATTGAAGATCTAGTTACCGCCCTCAAGCGCTAGGCGCATTCTGCGAACCGCTTCTGTGATTCGCTCCTTTGAACAGGCGAAGTTGAATCGCACGAAGTTTGAATACTCATCTCCTGGGGCATGGTCTTCACCCGGTACAAGCGCAACCCCGTGACGAAGAATCTCAGCCTGAGGCTTAGCGAGCTCGTAATCAGTTAGGTCGATCCAGGCCAGGTAAGTTGCACGATGGTCAAACATTTTGGCCTTCGGGAGCTGCTTTTCAACCTCGGCTCTTAGGTGGGAAAGGTTTTGCTGCAAGCGAGCGTTGGTCTCATCGATCCAATAGTCACAGGAGTCGAAGGCGACTGTCATTGCGAATGCACCGAGTAGTGAACTGCGCCAGTGCATCGCCTCTGGAATCCCCTGAATTCGCTTTGCAACCTCTTCAGATTGATAGATCAAAAAGCCCGCCTTGAGACCTGCCGTGTTCCAGGCCTTAGAGCTTGAAGTGATCACGATGCCATTTCTATCGGCCCCCTCAACTGCCAGGTAGGGGGTGAAGGTCTCAAAACTGAGTGGAGCGTGAATCTCATCGGAAATCACCAAAACTCCATACTGGTTTGCCAGATCCGAAATGGCTTTCAGCTCTCTAGCCGAGTGGATCGTGCCGACTGGGTTTTGCGGCGAGCAAATCATGTAGACCTTTACACCCGCTTTGAAAGCTTCCTCAATCGCCTCAAGATCTAGTCGCCAGGAGTTGCCCTCAAGCTTCAAGGGCACATCGTGTTCCACGGCACCAACCTCGTGGATCCAGTGATAAAAGCTTGAATAGACCGGAGAGTTGATTAGAACTTTGTCACCTGGTTTTGTGACCACGCGCAGAATCTCCACCGCTGCAACACCGACGTCGGTGGCAAGTTTTAGGTTCTGCTTCTGAATCTGCCAGCCCCACTTTTCGAGTGCATACTTTTCAAAAGCTTTGGCTAGTTCTGGAACCGGACCGAGATAACCGAGATCGGAGCGCGAGACCAGGTCGTGAAGTTTCTCACGAATCTCAACCGCCACCTCATAGTCCATTTCCGCGACATGCATCGGTAGCACATCGGCTGGGTAACGTCGCCACTTTGAACTGGAGCGATTAGCAAAGTTTCCGAGCGAGCTCTCTTCAAATGTCATTTTCTAATCCATTCCTAAAACTCATAGGTCAACAAAAGCAGTGCGATTGAGAACATCACGACTGCGATAAAGCCATCTAGCACCCTCCAGAATTTCGGAGAGGAAACGAATCTAGACAGCAACTTTGCAAAGTAGCCGAGCGAGAAAAACCAAACAAATGACGCTGTGGCGGCACCAAAGGCGAACAGCCAGCGCTCATCCCCAAACTGATTGCCAATACCACCAACCAAAATCACGGTATCCAGATAGACATGTGGGTTTAGGTAAGTCAGCGCGGCCACGGTTGCGATTGCCTTACCCAAGGTAATCCCAGATCCCGATCCGGCCTCAAGAGCACCAGGTTTCAGGGCCCTTCTCAGAGCCGAAATACCAAACCACGCCAGGTATGCAGCTCCGACATAACGAATCACTTCGAGAGCAAGTGGGTATCCCTGAATCACGGCACCCAAGCCGGCGATGCCGACAATAATCAGAAGCGCATCTGAGATGGATGCGAAAAGCACAATCGCGAAGATGTGCTCTTTGCGAAGGCCTTGCCGAAGCACGAAGGCGTTCTGCGCTCCAATCGCGACAATCAGCGAGAGCCCAGTCAGAAAACCAGTGGTTGCTGAAATCAAAGCTTTACTCCCATCGCCTTAGCATCCAATCTTGCCGTAAGGGCCATGTGTGGCACAGTCAAAGCCCAAATCACGACCAGCAGAAGCCACAAAAGCTCTGCCGGCAAGCTAAAGCCGGCCAAAAGCGCCCAGCCAATCGTGAAACCCAGAACCAAGACCAAAGCCGGCACGCCTGCGATGAATGCCTTGAAAAAACTTGCCCAACTGCGACCTTCTTCATGCAAGCGCTTTGCGCCTGGTAGCTCTAGGGTCAACCTGCCGGTGTGCCTCAGTGCATGCCACAATCCGAAGTAGAAGGCGAAGGCAACCAATGGTGGTGCCACCAAGCTGATGCCCAAAAGAAGTAGCAGGTCAATGACTTCATCAAAGCGACGCTTGAGGGCCATAAAGCCAACCGCAAAGAGATTCAGGGCTATTACGAACCACAAAAGCTCATCTTCAAACCCTGCCGCCCAGCCAACGAGATTTGGATTTACTGCCCGCAGTGCTTGTGCTGAACCATCAGTTAGTAGCGGGATGAAAACCGGGGTAAAACCGGCAGCGAGTGCGTAGCTGATCCTTGGGAGATTTTGAAGGCCCTTACGACCTTCAATCTCTTTGATAAAGGAAGCATCCCCGATACCGAAGTGAATCGCGCTGATCAAAACTATGAGTTGAAACCCAAGCAGGTTGTTTGCAATCAAAAACCAAATCGCCAGCCCAGTTACTGCAAGGTATCCGGCGATAAACAGGCTCATTTTTAGAAGCTTGAACTTGGGCACGGTAACCAGGTGATCGACGGCTCCGTGCGGGGTTCCAACCGCTAGGGCAAAAAGCGCCAGAACTACCTGCCAAATAATCTGATCAGGGAAGAAAAAACTCAGCGGAATTGAAATAAAAGTGCCGAACAAAATGCTGTATCTAGAGATGGTTCGAAGTTGAACCAGCAGCTTCAGTTCTGATTGCAGCACAGGGCTGAGTCTAGTCTCAGGAGCAGTATGTTCGGGCAGTGGTCTTACGTGGCGATGCTGCTATTTGTGGTCTGTGGATCCTGGTGGCTCGAGTGGGGATTCAAGATCCGAGTGCTGAGAAACCCAATTCGACTGGCAACAACGGTTCTGCTTGTTGCACCTTGGTTTATCGTCTGGGATGCCTACGCAATCTCCCAGGGACATTGGTTCTTTGACCGCAATCAAATCCTTGGCATTTACGGCCCTCTGGAGATCCCGATCGAGGAATACCTCTTCTTCATCTTGATTCCAATCGCCGCGATTCTCACCATGGAGGGCACTCGCTCCGCCTACCGGATGCTACTTGTCTACCAGGAGAGAAGACGAGAGTTGGTGAGCAAATGAGCTACACGGTTCTTGCTCTGATTTCAGTTGCAATCGTGATTTTTATTGAGTCAGGCATTTTGAAGACCGGTTTGTTTGCAAGGACCAGCTTCTACATCGCCTACTCGATTGTTATCTTCTTCCAGCTGGTAACCAACGGCTATCTCACCGGAACAGAAATTGTTACCTATGGCGCAGACGCCATCATGGGAATCCGAATCGTAAATGCCCCGCTTGAAGACCTGCTATTTGGATTCAGCCTCGTGGTGCTCACAATGTCAACTTGGCTCAAGCTCGAGGGCTTGGGTTCAAAAAGAACAAAGCAAGAAGCTAGAGAAATGGAAAACGCATGAGCGTAAAAGTTGGAGACTCCGCACCTAAGTTCACCCTGCAAAACCAGGATGCCCAGCCTGTGAGCCTTGAGTCGCTCGCCGGCCAGAAGGTGGTTGTTTACTTCTACCCAGCGGCATCAACCCCAGGCTGCACCACCCAGGCTTGCGAACTTAGAGACAACATCAACACCCTGAAGTCCGCCGGCTACACGGTGCTTGGTATCTCGCCTGACCTACCGGGCAAGCTAAAGAAATTCAAGGACAAGGAGAGCCTGAACTTCGATCTACTCTCCGACCCAGACAACGCTGTGCAGCAGGCATACGGCGCATACGGTGAGAAGAGCATGTACGGCAAGACCTACATGGGCACCATTCGCTCAACCTTTGTCGTAGATGAGACCGGAAACCTCACCCTCGCCCTCTACAACGTAAAGGCCAAGGGTCACATCGAGATGTTGAAAAACGAGCTTGGTATCTAACCTCTTAGCGGCAGCAGCACTCCGATAGCGATAAACACTGTGCCGAAAACTCGGTTGAAGTTTTTGCCCACTTTTTTGAGCCATGGCGTGATTTTGTCAGCGAGAGCGGCAACAGTTAGTTCATAGCAGAACTCGATGACGAAAAATGTTGCCGCCATGATGAAAAATTGCAGCAATAGCGGCTTCTGAGGCTCAATAAACTGCGGCAAGAAAGCAACAAAAAACAATATGCCCTTTGGGTTTGATACCGCAGAGTAAAGTCCGGCCTGGAACAACGACCACGGCTTGGATTTCCCACCACGAGCCTCACTCACCCCAATGGGGTCAGAGCGCCACACCTGAATGCCCAAGAAAACTAGGTATGCGCCACCGAGCCACTTCAGCCAAAAGATCAATTCGGCATTTGCTGCAAGCAAAGCGCCGATGCCGAACATGGATAGTCCGATGACAATGGTGAAACCAACTCCCCCGCCCAAGATTGTTGCGATGGTGCGCTTGGTGCCATAAAGCGCACCGTGAGTGAGGGCAAGCAAACCGTTAGGCCCGGGCGTCAGAGACAAACCGAGCGCCGCCGCGGTGTAAAGAAGCCAGTTACTAAGTTCCATCAGTACCCCAGCTCTGGATCCACCACTCCAGTGAGAGGATTTCCGGCAATCCACGCTGCAACATTGACACTAAGTCGCTGGGCAAATAGTCGCTCCACGATTGGCTTGGTATCCGCGGTGTGAGGAGTGATGATCAAGTCATCCCGACCCCACATCGGGTGACCTTCTGGGAGTGGCTCTGGATAGGTGACATCGGTTGCTGCGCCAGCAATCACCTCGGCGTCCAACGCCGCCAAGAGCGCTTCCTGGTCAACGACCTCTCCCCTAGCCACATTGACCAAATATGAGTCGCTTCGCATCGCTGAGAACCTGGCTGTCGAGAATAGGAACCTGGTCTCATCAGTTAGGGCGCATGCCAAGAAGACAAACTTTGCTCTCGCTAAAGCCTCGTCGACCTGGTCAAAAGGAACCACCTCGGCGATACCAAAGTTTTCAAAAGGCTCGCTCGCTCGCTTGCGAACCACTTTGACCCGACATCGAAACGGTGCTAGCAGTCGAACCAGCTCCTGAGCTATACCTCCACCACCAACGATTACAACGTCTTCTTCAAACAACGAGTCTGCGTGCTTCTGACCCCAGCTCTTCGCTTTCACTCGCTGGGGCAGTATTCGCCCTAGCGCCATAGCCAGCATCAGGGCATGTTCAGCAACTGGCTCCGAATATGAGCGCTTGGCTGAAGTAAACAGGACGGGAAGGTGAAGTAGGTCTGCAAATGCATCGACTCCGGCGAAGGGAAGCTGCACCCAACGAAGTTGAGGATTTGCCTCGATTGTCTTTGCAAGTAGAGCTGGTTTTGAGTAATCAGTCCAAATCAATGCGTCAACATCAGGAGTGAGTTCGGACAACTCCCCGCCTGCGGCTTCGATGGCGGAAACGTAGGAATCGAACCGCTTGGGTTCGAGTGCGATCAGCTTTCTTGTCACTTGGAAAGCTCATCCACCTCACGCTGCACACCATCATGCAGCTCTTTAGCGCTTGGGCCTGAGTCGGCACCCGGGTAGCCACCGTCATATGTGCCATGGAGGTCAGGACTCAAACTGACTTTGAAGCCGTTTTGGTGGGCACCGCGAATACTCGAAATCAAGCACAGCTCCGATTGAACACCGCAGGCTTCGATCTCGGTGATGCCGCGAGCACGTAGCTCATCGGCTAAATCTGGGTTCGACTCAAAAACATTCTGTGTGGTCTTTCTAACCACGAGCTCCTCTGGGCGGGGGTGAATAACCAAATCCCACATCGGTAGACCTGGGGCGTCGAGCTCATCTTGCGGACCGTCGTTTTGGACAAAGATCACAGGCTCTCCGGACATTCGAGCCTCAAGGACTCGATCCCCGATTCGAGACAGCAGCTCCGCATTGTTTGGAAGTGCCCACTTACCTAGAAACAGGCTCGCCTGAACATCTACCACCATCAGAGCTTTAGTCATCAGAATCTCCAATCTCCCAAAGCTTATTGCCCCTAGTGTTTAGCTATGGATACGAATTGCCCTCACTGCAGCGCAGCAATTACTCAGCACGATTTCAGGTGCCCGGCATGCGGAAAGCTCACAGCAAAATCACGTGAGGACCTGAACAAGGTTGACCCAAGGGTCTCAAGAGGCATCGGCTGGAGTCTGATTGCGGTGGGATTGCTCGGTTTTGGCTTTGTTATTGCCAACAGCGGCACATCCTGGTTCTCTGGACTTGACTTCGTCGGCCCAATCGCACTCTGCGTGGCAGGCGGCTACGCACTCTCCACAGTCAAGAAGTAACTAGTAGCTGAGACTTACCTGATTTCCCCAGGGGTCTTCAACCAAGACTAGGTTTTCCTCGAGCTGCTTCAGGTTAGAACTACTCAACCGCTCGATGGCAGCACCAAAAACCTGATCGTTGGGCAGCACCAGCGAGACATCTCTAAGGCCAAGCGTGGGTTGGCGTCTGCCAGCTCCGCGAGATCTCCATATGTTCATCGCCATGTGGTGGTGGTAACCACCGACCGAGACAAATAGGGCCGTACCGGCCCAGTCCATGGTCACGTCGAACCCAAGCTGATCGACATAGAAATCTTTGGCCTGAGCGATATTTCCAACGCTCAGATGAACATGACCGATCACAGGTGCGGACAGATTTGCATCAGGGTCAAGATTGTCAGCGAGGTATTGATTCGGGTCGAGTCTCAAAGTGTCCATCTGAACCTGACCATGTTGCCAAGACCAGAGACTGCGCTCTTTGTCAAAGTAAAGCTCGACGCCATTGCCCTCTGGATCATCAAAGTAGAACGCCTCTGAGACCAGGTGGTCAGCAGACCCAGTGAAAGAGCCTGGAAATTTGGTTGCAACTGATGCCACGGCTGAAGCAAGTTCTGCTCGAGTGGGGAACAAAAACGCGGTGTGAAAAAGACCGGCTTCGCTGGGTCCGGCGTGACGAAGCTCGGGGGCATGTTCCAAAATCAAAGCAGTGCCTTGATCGCCACCAAAGACCTTTGAATTAACACTCTCGCCGATTAGCTTTAGACCCACAGCCTCCAGGTAGTAGTTGGACATGAGATCAAGGTCGGCAACTCTGAGAGTTACTGGGCCCATGGTTAGAGAATCCGCTAGCTTTGCCATGAAATTAGTCTAGGGGGTCTAGACAGATTTCTAAAGACTGCGACTGGGTCGACTGCATGGAGATTGGCGATGTTTTCGGGAACCTTGGATCAAGGCTTGATTAAATGAAAAAGTGCGCCCCCTGGGACTTGAACCCAGAACCCACTGATTAAGAGTCAGTTGCTCTGCCGATTGAGCTAGAGGCGCAACGAGGGGAAATCCTAGCAGTTGAAATACGGCCCTGCAACGAACTTTTTTCGTAAACGCTAATGGCGAACTGAGGCTTCACCCGCAGTTGGGATGAATAATGTTTCTATAAACCAAACCCGAGGTGTTGATGTCCGACGTAGTGCAGCGACTGATCGCTGGAGATAAAGCTCCAAATTTCAGTCTGTTGGATCAAAATGGTGAATCTAAGTCACTCTCAGACCTACTCGGAACCAAAACTGTTCTCTATTTCTACCCGGCTGCCGGCAGCCCTGGCTGCACCAAAGAGGCAGCCGATTTTCAAGATGCGCTGCCCCAGTTTGAAGCCAAGGGTTACAAGATTGTTGGCGTATCGCCAGATCCAGTGAAGAAGCTAAAGAGCTTCGAGGATGCACATGAACTCTCCTTCACGCTATTGAGTGACGAGAACATGGATGCCCACCGCGCCTATGGCGCATACGGGGAAAAGTCTCTCTACGGACGTATTTACAAAGGGGCTTTGCGCTCAACAATCTTGATTGATGAGAACGGTGTTGTGGTCGACGCCCTCTACAACGTGAAGGCCACCGGCCACACCAACATGTTGCTCAGAAGAATCGGCTAGTCCTTACCAAACTCGACTCTCACCTGTTTTGAAAAAAGCAGATAAAAGCTCAAAGCCGCAGGAATGAGAAGCCCCCAGCCGATGACCGGTGAGGCGAACTCACCAGAAAAACTTGCGGTAGCAATTGATGCGATCAACAGCTGCAAAACCATGGCTGCAGTGTGGGACCAGCGCTTGCGCTTAGCGAGTCCCAAAGTGATGTTTCCAGCCCAAAGTGAGGCCGCTACCAGCAGCCCCAGCAGAAACAGTGAGCTGGTCAGGGAGAACGTGTTGCCCTGCAAAATTGCCAAAAGTGACCAAAGTGTAACCGCGATTAGCGCTAAAGATTCCAGCGCCAAAATAGCGATTGCCACGGTTAGTTTTTTGTTCATGCTCACAATTTTGGGTCTTGATTTATGGGCTTCGGTGTGAAACCATTTTGGACGTTGCAGATGTGACTTTACCCCACCGGGATACCTCCTGTTTCGACCTTTAGGAATAACAGAACACTATGGATATGCAGTGGCTAAACCAGGCCCGATGCCTCAATGAAGACCCTGAGCTCTTCTTCCCAGTAGGCAACACTGGACCAGCGCTAGAGCAAATCGAGCAGGCTAAATCAATCTGCAGACAGTGTTCAGTCTCGGCTCAATGCCTTGAGTACGCGATCAAAGAAAACCAGGACACTGGTGTTTGGGGCGGACTCAGCGAAGATGAGCGCAGATCTCTCAAGCGTCGCTATGCGCGCGCCCGTCGCGCTGGCTAAACCGGTAGATCGATAACAACTTTTGTCCCGCCACGAATTGGCGAGGTCCAGTTAATTTTCCCGCGCAGCTCTGACTCCACTAGGGTTCGGATGATTTGAGTTCCCAAGCCGCTGCCGACCTTACCCTCAGGTAATCCAGCGCCATCATCGATGATCTCAATGTGAAGGTTTTGTTTTTCCCGCTGCGCACTCACAGTGATTGTGCCGGAGCGATCGCTCAAACCGTGCTCCACAGCGTTCGCAACCACCTCGGTTAGCACCAGCGCCAAGGGGGTGGAGCGTGCCGCAGCCATATCCCCAAAGCTCCCCACAAATTCCGTCTTTACAGTGGTGTGGTAGCCGGCGATCTCTGGGATTAATAGCAGGATCCGTTTGAAGATCTGATCAAAGGAAACCTCTTGGTCAATACCCTCAGAGAGCACATCGTGCACCACGGCAATAGCGCTCACTCGTCGCATTGCCTGAGACAGTGATTCCTTAACCTCTTCGCTCGAAGTCTGGCGAGACTGAATCCTGAGTAGGCTCGCGACGGTCTGAAGATTGTTCTTCACACGGTGGTGGATCTCACGAATGGTGACATCCTTTGTGATTAGTTCTCGCTCCCTAACTCGTAGCTCGGTTACATCCCGACAGAGCACGATTGCCCCGGTGCGCTCTGAGTCTTTGGTGAGCGGGATCGAACGAGCCGCAATTGTGAAGTCTGGAAATTCGATGTCGGTGCGCCAAGCTGCTTTGCCGGTCAAAACCAGAGGGAGCCCCTCGTCAATCTGAACCAGTTTGGACTGAGTCCCGGTGATTTCCTCAGCCAGCAAACGCCCTTCCAGCTCACCCTGCAGGCCTGCTCGATTAAAAACCGACAGTGCATTGGGGCTAGCAAAAACAATCCGACCAGCTTGGTCTAAACGGATGAAGCCATCGTTTGGTCTTGGTGCTCCTCGCTTGGCGGCAGTGCCGGCTTCTGGGATGGGAAATTCGCCCCTTGCCACCATTTCCAAAAGCTGAGTTGCGCACTCGTTGAAATTGATTTGCAGACGGTTCGTGTACCGAGGCTGCGAGAGATTGGTGTGACGAGAGATGACAGCCAAAGGAGTTTTGCTACCGGGAGCCAAAACTGGAAATGCGGAAATTCTTGCGGATAAATCATCAACCTGAGTGATGGCCGAGGCTACCTGAGCCTCACCCGAGGAAAATGCTGCTTCGATCAGTTCGATCCAGTCATAGCGGGGGGAGCTATCTGTGAGATCTCGATGAAACAGTGTCGGTGCGGTAGATGGTCTGGCGTGTGCAAAGGCTTGAAGCTTTGCCCCTGCCGGAACCCAAAGCACTAGATCGGCAAAAGCCATGTCGGAGATAAGTTGCCAGTCGGCAATCAGCGATCGCAACCACTGCTGCTGCTGAACTGACTCACTCACGATTGTTGAGTCTACCCTCGCGCTGTTTGATTAGTTCGATCGCTAGTGCCCGGATCGCATCCCGAAGTTTTGAGTTCTTCGCAATCATCAAAAGTGGTTGAGATTTCAACATCGATTGATCAACCGCCTCGGGATCATCTGGCAAAACAGCCAGCAACTCTTTGGACAAAAGCTCATAGAAAGTGTCCCTAACCTGCCTGGCTGGATCTCTACCCAAAACCGAACTTCGCAAACGGTTTGCGATCAATTCGTAACCGAAATCCAACTCTCTGACTGCCAGAAGCGAATGATTCACCGAAACCGGATCACTCCCCGAAACCATTAGAACCCGGGTTGCTCTTTCCAAGAAACTGATTGTGGGTTGATTGCGCTCCAGTGCAGCCTCGAGCTTGATTAGACCCCGTTCCAAATCTGAATCCAAATCCACAATCACAAAACTTGTTTGTGGGGAGAGCCAATCAGCCAATCCCGCGATTGCCTCGGCATCAAATTCTGGCCAACGGGACAGCTGAGATATGCCACTGATCAAAGTGAGCGAGTGGTTCCCAAAACTAATTTCATGGTTGAGTCTTTGAAATTGCTCACTGTCTAGTCGACCCTGTCGAGCAAGGCGCAACAGACCTAAAATCCCAGGACCAGGATCAGTAATACCCAACCAGGCAGCGATAGCGGGTCGCCTAGTTGAGGCGTCGATAAGGCAAACTCGATGACCCATAGATGCGAGTTCGAAGGCCAAATTGATTGCGAGGTTGGTTTTCCCACTACCTGCCGGTCCCCAAATTCCAATCACGGCTGCATCTTGCTGGCGCAGCTCGACCCGCGGGTCGGCTCTTCGCTCTAAATCAATCAGACTCACGACACCGGCACCAAGAAGATCGCGCTCTCTTGAGAGATGGCTTGCATAACAAATACCGACTCTTCAACCCCGAGCCTTAGTTCGACTTCCGGAACGTTGTCCGCAAAGAGCCCCTCCCCCTCTTCGATTGCAAGAACCTCGGCTCGTTCCACCAAGCGCTGCATCTCAAATCCAGTTTCACCTTCAATTGCTCGCCAAACTGAGACAAATGAGCCAATCTCAGAGATTGCAGGTCGAAGCTCAGGGATCAGACGCAGTGCCGTGAAATTGGGGTCAGTTTCAGTCGTCAAATCGAGAGCCGATAGCAGCTCGCCTTTGCGCACTACCCGCACAACACTTTGATTTACTGGCAGCTCATCCGCCCGCAGGTAATTTCTGATATCACCCAAGTCAAGAGATACCGAAACAAAGTCCTTCTCGCTCAGTAAGCTGCCAGGTTTGATGTCGGCAGCAGCAACCAGGTATTCCGGCAAAGGCTTTGCCAAGACGCTGACCACTAGGCCAACAGAAACCACAACTCCGGCCCCAGCAAGAATCAACCAGTTGGGGATTTTTCTTCCCATACGAATAGCCATGTCAACAGATTGGCAATTCTCAAAAAACGGTGCAGAAGGTTTTCCACAGGCTCATAAATGTCGGTCATCTCTGAGGTTTTGAGTTTTCCACAACCTGAACTTGACCCTTTTCAGTTTTATTTGGTAAGGCCAAACTACTGCCACGACTTATGTAAAAGGGGGCCTTATGTCAGACCAAGTCGCTACCAAGAAAGTTGACCCAGCACCGTTCTTTGCCGAGATCTCTGCTGCCTACATTGAGGTTTTAGCGGGGGTGAGAAGGCCTGAGCAGCTGGCAAGGTGGCTCTCTGACAGGACCTACTACGACGTCTGCCAACGAGCTCAACGGGAGGCAAGGCAGCGCGCTCTTACTGGATTGCGATCCAGGCCTGAGGTCTGCCTAAAGACCACGCAGACCTTTCTCACGGATCACCACGCCTTTCAGGGCGTGGTGATTCTTCGTATTAGCGGGGTAACTAAGGCGGTTTCAATCAGAGCAGAGCTAGTTCACACCAGATACCGGATCACCGACATCAGCTTGCTCTAGCCTCGGAAGAAGCTGCTTCCCGAGCCGTCCTTGTTCTGCTGCGGCTTAGCCGGTTCAGACTTTGCCGGTGTACCGGGTTCGCTCGGTGCGGTATAGGTCAAGCCCTGCGGAATCGGCTGCGGCTGAACCTCGGTCACCGTCTGCTTGATTTCGACATTGAACAGGAACTGCACGGCCTCTTCGCGAATGCCGGCCATCATGTCCGAGAACATGTTGTAACCCTCGCGCTGGTATTCCACGAGTGGATCACGCTGAGCCATGGCACGAAGACCGATTCCCTCCTTGAGGTAATCCATCTCATAGAGGTGGTCGCGCCACTTGCGGTCGATGACCGAGAGCATTACGCGACGCTCAAGCTCACGCATGACCTGCTCACCGACGTCCTCGGTTCGCCTCTGGTAGGCGAGTCGAGCATCAGAGAGAAGCTCTTCAATTAGCCATGAGACCGAGACCTTGGAGATGGCACGGGCCTCTTCTAGCACCTCATCAACCTCTAGACCAACTGGGTAGATCTGAGAGAGGGTGTTCCAAAGGCCTGGTAGATCCCAATCGTGAACCGAAGTATCGGTGACCTCATTGCGAACCACCTCAGTAACAACCTGCTCAAGGAACTGCTGGAAGGTGCCGGAGATGTCATCGCCCTCAAGGATGTGGCGACGGTCTGAGTAGATTGCTTCACGCTGGCGATTCATAACATCGTCATATTTGAGGATGTTCTTGCGAATCTCAGCGTTACGAGCCTCAACCTGGGACTGTGCTGACGCGATGGCTCGCGAGACCACCTTGGACTCAATTACCGAGTCATCAGGAACGGATGACCGGTTCATCAAGGCTGCAGCCGCACCAGAGTTGAATAGTCGCATCAAGTCATCGGTAAGCGACAGGTAGAACCTCGATTCTCCCGGGTCACCCTGGCGACCAGAACGACCGCGCAGCTGGTTATCGATTCGACGAGATTCGTGACGCTCGGTGCCGAGGACATAAAGTCCACCGACGGTCAAGACCTTTTCGGCCTCGGTAGCGACCTGAGCCTTGATCTTGTCAAAGATCTCATCCCAAGCCTTCTCGTAGTCTTCAGCTTGCTCAACTGGGTCAAGACCAAGCTTGTGCATTTCGGCTACAGCCAAGAACTCTGCGTTACCACCGAGCATGATGTCGGTACCACGACCGGCCATGTTGGTCGCGACAGTAACCGCTCCGAATCGACCGGCCTGGGCAACAATCGCCGCCTCACGAGCATTGTTCTTGGCGTTTAGAACCTCGTGCTTCACACCACGCTTGGCTAGCAGCTTCGAGAGATACTCGCTCTTTTCAACCGAGGTGGTGCCGACAAGAATCGGCTGACCGGTCTGGTGGCGAGTGGCAATGTCCTCCACCACCATACGGAACTTGACCTCTTCGTTTTTGAAGATCAGATCCTGCTGGTCAAGACGAATCATCGGCTTGTTGGTAGGGATGGGAACCACACCAAGCTTGTAGGTGGACATGAATTCCGCGGCTTCGGTTTCCGCGGTACCAGTCATACCCGAAAGCTTTTGGTACATCCTGAAGTAGTTCTGCAGGGTGATGGTTGCAAGGGTCTGGTTCTCAGCCTTGATTGCTACGCCCTCTTTTGCCTCAATCGCCTGGTGCATACCCTCGTTGTAACGACGACCTGGCAAGATACGACCGGTGTGCTCGTCAACGATCTGCACTTCACCGTTTACGACTACGTAGTCACGGTCCTTTCGGAACAGCTCCTTGGCGCGAATCGCGTTGTTTAGGAACGAAATCAGTGGGGTGTTCGCGGACTCGTAGAGATTGTCGATACCCAGGTAGTCCTCAACCTTGTCAATGCCGGACTCCAGCACACCGATCGTGCGCTTTTTCTCATCTACCTCGTAGTCAACCTCAGCCTCAAGAGTCTGAACCAGCTTGGAGAAGACTCCGAACCAGCGGTTTACCTCTGGAGAGGCTGGACCGGAGATGATCAATGGGGTTCTTGCCTCATCAATCAAGATGGAGTCAACCTCGTCAACGATGGCAAAGAAATGACCGCGCTGCACGAGGTCAGACTTGTTCAGCGCCATGTTGTCGCGCAGGTAGTCAAATCCAAACTCGTTATTGGTTCCATACGTGATATCGCACTCATACTGAGCTCTGCGAACTGAGGGTTCTTGACCGGAAACCAAGCAACCGGTGGTCATTCCCAGCGCACGGAATACGCGACCCATCAACTCAGACTGGTAGCCAGCTAGGAAGTCGTTCGTGGTAACAACGTGCACTCCCCTGGCGGGAATTGCATTCAGGTAGGCAGCGGTAGTAGCGACAAGTGTCTTACCTTCACCGGTTTTCATTTCGGCAATATTGCCAAGGTGTAGAGCGGCACCACCCATGAGCTGGACGTCGAAATGTCTCAGACCAACGGTGCGCTTGGCGGCCTCGCGAACTGCTGCGAACGCCTCTGGGAGCAAATCATCCAAGGTCTCACCGGCGGCATAGCGCTCACGGAACTGCCTGGTCTCATCACGAAGCTCTTCATCGGTTAGACCAACGAAGTTCTGCTCGAGAGCGTTGACCTCCTGCGCAATTGACTGGAGCTTACGAAGTAGCTTTCCCTCGCCCGCGCGCAGCAGTTTGTCAATGATTGACACCAAAATGATCTCCCTTAGGTTTCGGGTGCAATTGTAGTTGCTGAGGCTTTTATTAGCTCAGGCTGATTACCCCGTAGCTGTAACCCTTGCGTCGATAGACCACTGCGTTCTTGCCACTTTCGCTGTCCTGGAACAGATAGAAATCATGGCCAACCAACTCCATGTGATCAACCGCCTGTTCCTTGGTCATTGGGGTGGCAGGAAACTCCTTGGCGCGGATGGCAATTGGAGAAGCTGGAGCAGCTGGGGCCTCTTCTTCTTCGACGCTAACCCTGACATCGAGCGGCTTGATGTCCAGCTGAGCGAAGTCGGCAGCGGCAAGCTCGCTTGCTCCTAGATTCTTGTGATTTCCACCGCGGTGGATCTTGTGCTTATCCGAGTAGCGACGAAGCCGCTCTACCAACTTGCCAAACGCAATGTCGAAAGCAGCAAACTTGTCGGCTGCTCGCGCTTCAGCTCTAACCACGTGTCCAGGTTCATAAACGGTTAGCTCGACCTGGTCCTCAACTCCGGTTGAGTGGTGTTCATAGCGGGTTATTTTCACGTTGAGTTCCTGCGGCCTATGCGCATACTGCTCAACTTTTGCTGATTTCTCGGCAGCGTATTCCTTGAATCGCTCCGAGACATTGAGGTTTCTGGCTGAAATTCTGAGATCCACGGTTGCCTCCTCGGGGGCTTCGATGCCCTGACTACAAACTACGCCTTTTTCAAATCCGTCGGGTCAAAATCGGGAAATCTCATAGCTAGCACACAGCCAGCCGTCACCTGGCCTCCAGCTACAGTCGCTGCGCGGTGCAGCTCCCTAAGTGTTGCTCCCGTTGTCATAACGTCATCAAATAGCAACACCTTTTCACCCGAGAGGTTTGATAGCTCGTAAGCACCGGAGAGGTTGAGCGCACGGTCCTTGGCGCTGAGTGAGCGCTGGTCCGCCAGTTGCTTACGTGCCCTTGCACTACGAACCGGAAGCCCGAGCTTATTAGCCACTGCGAGCGCCGGATGAAACCCCCTGGTTCGGTAGTTGCGAGGATTTCTAGGTGGCACCACCACAATCAGATCACTCAGGCCGAGCGTGCGTAGGTGCGACTTGGTAGCGCCGGCGTATCGAGAACCTAGGGCCGTGACACCTTTGTCTTTGAACGCAACCATGGCCCTGTGGCGCTCGTCATCCAAAGTGGTGAGGTAGTGCATCGGTATCGCCCCAAAAGTTACAACTCCAGGTTCATAGAGATGCTCGTTACAGCAAAGCTCCGCGCTTTTGCCGCAGCAAACGCAGCTCACGGGGGCAATCATTTGGAGAAACTGATTCAACATCCTGGAAGCCTTGCCCAGCGTGCTCTACTCTCCTGGCAACAACAGGAAACTGTTGAAAACGGCTCAAGGTCTGGGTTTGTTAGCGAAGCTTTGCGATGTCCGTGAGGCCTGACTGCAACCTGCGCCAAGAACCACCGATTAGGTTCCAAAGCTCCCCATTGGTGCCGAGCAAATAGCTCGAGCCAGTCGCCTGGCCGGCAACTACCTTGGAGCCGCGAACAACTGGGGTTGGCAGCATGACCTTTGGTCCGAAGAGCGGATAGTCGGTCAGCGAGCTAGAGCGTGGCGAGGTCTCCAAAATGCGCAAGGTGACGGGCGACTGCCAAGTCAGCGAGACTGGGTTTTGCAGCGGAGCTTGGATGATGGTCCCGGGGTTGATGGTCGCAGGGTTATTGCGAACATCGCGGGCAATCGTGAAAATCTCCAGGCGAATCTCGCCGTTGTTCCGAACGATCACAGCCAGTCGGGAACCCTCTGGGCTGAGCTGAGCCGCAATTCTGGTTCCAATCACGGGAAGCACCAAAGATGCGACCAAAGTTGAACCATCAAAGACCTGAACATCGGATCCAGATTGTTCAGGAACAATCCAAAGCAGGTCCTCCGAGTCAAACTCTAAAGAGACAACATTTGCCACCTTGGCAATCTGCTGGCTCTGGACTCCTATTCCGGAGCCAACCATCAACTCCACCCCATCTACTCCCGCGAAGGCAAGCAGGTTTCCGGATCTCGCACCGGCTAGCAGTCTGGGGTTAGAGAGCTGAACCAGATTTCCAGTTCCTGTGATCGCTAAGGAATCAGCTGGGCCGATTCGATAAACCGCATCGGACAATGCCAAGACCTCGGAGCCGCTCCGGGCTGGGGATAGCTCGGCAGGGACAATGTCTTGCCTGGAGCTGTTCACGCTCAAGACAACATCCGAAACTCCGGAGAGCTGAAGCAGTGTTGCCCGAAGCTGAGAGAGCATCAGACGACGTTTGATCGCATCTGCGCTGAGGGCAACGGAGTCAAAGTCGACTTCGGCAATCCCTTGCTGGATCTTCACAGCACCAATGGTGAGCTTGGTGCCATCAGGGATTGCACTTTGAACTCCGAGCATCAAATACTCCGAGGGTCCTGCCAAAAGTGCATTGACCAATCGGGTTCCGGTTGAAGCGCGAGATGGGAACCATCTCAGATCTGGAACCAGATCACTGCCACGAGTATCTAGGAAGTAGATGTTGTATGGCTTGAACACGACCTGGAAAACCGGTGGCGTCACCACGGTTAGGTTTGGGGCCGAGTCAATTCGCCACTGCCCATCTTGCTGCACCAGTTTGAACCTCAGCGACGTGGTGTCAGCTGCCTCATAGCTTGAGTAGCGACCGTGCTCATCGAGCCTGGCTTGAACATTGATAGACACCATCTGAAGCCCAGGTCCACCCTCGCGGAATGTGGGTGCACCGCTTCGAATCAAGACTTGGTTGTCAGGCTTCCACTGCTGTGCGAAGTCACGACTTAGGAACTCTCTGGCCACGGCATAGTCATTTTGTGGACCGGTACCGGCAGCCAAGAAACCGCTGACAATTTCACGCGGGGTTGCCCCCTCAATTGGCCCGGATGGGGTGTAGTAGGCAACCTCCTGCTGCTCGGAGGCAGCTATCTCGGGACCTGATCTAACATCCAGCCCGGTTGGGATAGCGGCGCAACCGGAGAGAGTCAAAAGTGCGATGAGGGCAACTAGCTTTTTCATCACGGCTCCATCGATCTGGGCGGAAGCGGCAACGGTGAATTGGCAATCACCAAATCAGAGCGCTTAGGGAGCGTGAGCCGAAAACTGGAACCACGCTTCGGCTTTGACCAAACCTGTAACCAACCCCGGTGCAAAATTGCGTCCTCTTTTGAGATTGCAAGCCCTAGTCCCGTGCCGCCTAGCGAGCGCTGGCGCGCGGGGTCTGCTCTCCAAAATCGGTCGAAGATGCGCTCGAGCTGCTGCTTGGTCATACCAACCCCAAAGTCGGTAACGCAGACTGCAACCGCGGTTGCGTTCTCGCCAACCTCTACCTGGATTGGCTTACCCTCACCATGCTCAACCGCATTGGATAGCAGGTTCACAATCAAACGCTCAATACGCTTTGAGTCGATCTCCGCTTCAACGGCTCGAGCCGGCAAATGAACCTGAATCGGCATGTTTCGACTTGCCGCTAGCGGCTCTATGCTCGCAATAGCCGAACCCACAACGGCATTCAGATCCCTCACTTCAAGCTCTGCCTGAACTGCTCCGGCGTCGTAGCGAGAGATTTCAAGCAGGTCAGCCAGCAGCCTCTCGAATCGTTCGATCTGCGCTTGCATCAGCTCAGCCGAGCGAGAGAGAGCTGGATCCAAACCCTTACGGTTAGCAAAAATCACCTCACCGGCAAGCTTGATTGTGGTGAGCGGGGTTCTTAGCTCGTGTGACACATCGGAAACAAAGCGTCGCTGCATTCGAGAAAGCGAGTCAAGCTTTTGAATTTGCTGCTGCAGGTTGGTAGCCATCTTGTTGAACGACCTGGCCAGCTGAGCAACCACATCATCACCACGCTCAGCAAGACGCTCGTCTAGATTTCCCTGGGCCAAAAGCTCAGCCGCCTTGGCGGCTTGTTCAACCGGTTGAATAACTCTTCTGGTTACGAGGTAGCTAACCAAACCAATGATGAAGATAAGAAAAATGCCACCGATGGCAAGCGCGGACTGCACCAATGAGAGTGCTTCTTGCTCGGGAGATAGGTCATAGACCAGATACAACTCAAACTCACCTGCCAGCGGCACGGAAATCGCCCCACCGACAGTCACACCCGGGACAGTGATTCCATCCCTAACCAGACCAACTGGGGTATAGCTGAGGATTGCTGGATTCTCACGAACCTTGATTCGAAGTTCTTCGGGGATCGAATTCAAATCCAAATCCGGAGAGATGGGCGATTGAAACAATTCGAGCTGGGGCTGGCCTGGCGAGCGCAGCAGGGCAACCTGGCGGTTGGCGGAGGATCCCGAAACCTGAAGTGATGGCACGACCGAGTTCAAAACAGTCTGCAGACTGGTCTCGTCATTTAGCGAAGCCGCTGCAATCGTGGACTGCACCGAACCAATCGCTCGCTCTGTCTCAGAGAGAATCTGGTCTACTCGGTTTTGGTAAAAGGCATTAGCTAGAGAAAAGGATAGAAAGCCGCCCAGGGTGACAAGTGCCAAAAAGCTCAGACCTAAAGTGGTGACTACCGCCTTGGCCGTTAGAGACTTTCTAAACCACTTCACGCAGCTTCGGTGCCAACTCGGTAGCCGTGACCTCGAACCGTGAGCACAATCTTCGGATTCTCTGGATCAATCTCAATCTTGGAACGAAGCCGCTGCACGTGAACATTCACAAGTCTGGTGTCGGCCTTGTACTGATAACCCCAGACCTGCTCCAAGAGCATCTCGCGAGAGAAAACCTGCTGCGGCTTAGTGGCCAGGGTGTGCAGCAGTTTGAACTCAAGTGGAGTTAGCGCAATTGGGGTGTCACCACGCTTGACCTCAAAAGAAAGCGGATCGAGTGTTATCTGCCCCACCTGAAGATTTGAACCCTCATCGATTACTGGCCTTAGGCGAGCTTTGATTCTCGCCAGCAGCTCGGCACCGTTGTGCGGCTTTACTACGTAGTCATCAGCTCCCGCTTCGAGACCACGAACCACATCCTCGGTGTCTCCCTTGGCGGTGAGCATCACAATGGGAGTACCACTGGTTGCCCTGATCTGAGAGCAAACCTCAATGCCGGACTGGCCTGGAAGCATGATGTCCAACAGCACCAGGTCAGGGTTTGACTGGTTGAAGATGTCGATCGCGCTCAGGCCATCCGCGGCAAAGACAGGTTCGTAGCCGGCACCGGCTAAGACCAGGCCAACCATTTCGCGCAGTGCATCATCGTCGTCAACGACAAGAATCTTGTGAGACACTGCGACCTCCTGTTAGTAGCGGTAGTGATCCACCTTGTAAGGACCATCAACTGCTACACCAATGTATCTTGCCTGAGAGGGGGTTAGTTTTGTCAACTCGACGCCCAAAGCATCGAGGTGCAAACGTGCAACCTTCTCATCTAGGTGCTTTGGCAGGATGTGAACTCCAAGACCGTACTCTGCAGCACGCTGGTAAAGCTCAATCTGCGCCAGTACCTGGTTCGAGAACGAGGTGGACATCACAAATGAAGGGTGTCCAGTTGCGTTACCAAGGTTCATTAGTCGACCCTCGGAAAGAATCAACACAGCGCGACCGTTTGGCAGTCTCCACTCGTGAACCTGAGGCTTGATCTCGATCTTCTGAACGCCTGGAATCTGAGCGATTCCAGCCATGTCGATCTCATTGTCGAAGTGACCGACGTTTGCCAAGATGGCCAGGTTCTTCATCTTTAGAACGTGCTCCGGACGGATGATGTTCTCGTTACCGGTTGAGGTCACGAAGATGTCAATCTGGTCAATCACTGACTCAAGGGTCGCTACCTGGTATCCATCCATCGCAGCCTGCAGCGCACAGATTGGGTCGATCTCAGACACGATCACGCGAGCACCCTGACCGCGAAGTGCCTCAGCACAACCCTTGCCCACATCGCCATAGCCAGCAACGAAGCAAACCTTGCCGCCCATGAGAACGTCGGTGGCACGGTTTAGACCGTCTGGTAGGGAGTGACGAATGCCGTACTTGTTGTCGAACTTCGACTTGGTTACCGCATCGTTCACGTTGATCGCTGGGAACAATAGCTCGCCGCGCTTGAAGAACTCATATAGACGGTGAACACCGGTGGTGGTCTCCTCGGAGACACCGATAATGTCGGCAGCGACTCTGGTGTAGTAGCTCGAGTCGCGCTTTAGCGACTCGGTCAGGGTGTCCAGAATCACTCGGTACTCGTGTGAGTCATCAACGCCGGCCGGAGGAACAGAGCCGGCTTTCTCAAACTCAACACCCTTGTGAACCAAGAGGGTCGCGTCGCCACCGTCGTCCAAAATCAGGTTCGGACCATCAAAGCCATCGGCGGAAAAGTCAAAGATCTTCTCGGTGCACCACCAGTACTCCTCCAAGGTCTCGCCCTTCCAGGCAAACACTGGGGTTCCAGCTGGGGACTCGGTGGTTCCCTTACCCACAACAACTGCAGCAGCAGCCTCATCCTGAGTGGAGTAGATGTTGCAGCTTGCCCAACGAACCGAAGCACCCAGCTCAACCAGGGTCTCGATTAGCACAGCGGTCTGCACGGTCATGTGAAGTGAGCCTGCGATGCGGGCTCCCTTTAGTGGCTGGGAAGGACCGTACTCCTTGCGCAGCGCCATAAGGCCTGGCATCTCCTGCTCGGCAAGACGAATCTGGTGTCTACCGGACTCTGCGAGGGAAAGGTCAGCGACCTTGAAATCAAATTGGGTAATGGTCTGGCTCATATGTGCCTCTTTCGATGATCGATTCAAAGATTGCGTATTGCTTTGATTGCTTTGTCTCGAATCTCAACCATCGAGGCCTCGTGGCTGGACTCCACGTTAAGTCTAAGCAATGGTTCGGTGTTTGAGGGACGAATATTTGCCCACCACCAGACATTTTCTGACTCAAAGCTAAAAGTTGTGCCGTCAAATACCACTTCGGTTGCACCAACCAGCACCTCACGCACTCGCTGCAATGCTGCATCTCGGTCTGCAACGGTGGAGTTGATCTCCCCTGATGCAAAGTAGGGAGTAAAGCGCTGACCCAGGGATGAGGCCAACTCCCCCGAGCCTGCCAGCTCTGCAACCAGGTGCATGGCAGCGAGCATGCCGTTGTCTGCACCCCAGAAGTCTCTGAAGTAGTAGTGAGCCGAGTGCTCTCCACCGAATACGGCACCGGTCTCGGCCATGGCGTCCTTGATCAAAGAGTGACCGACCTTTGTTCTAAATGGCTTCGCTCCGCACTCTGCGATGACTTCTTCTACAGAGCGCGAGGTGAGCGCATTGTGAATCACGGTGATTTCGCTCTCGCCAAGGGCCTGAACTCGCTCGATCTCGCGCTTAGCGACAATTGCCGCAACCGCCGATGGGCTAATGGCATTGCCCTTCTCGTCAATCGCAAAACAACGATCGGCGTCACCATCAAATGCCAGGCCTAGATCGGCTGAGTGTTCCAAGACCGCGCGTTGCAAGTCAACTAAGTTTTTGGAGTCAAGCGGGTTGGCCTCGTGGTTTGGGAAAGTTCCATCAAGCTCGAAGTACATCGGGATGATTTCAAAATCCAACGCTGGTAATCCGGCAGCCGAACCAAATACAGCTGGCACCGTAAGACCGCCCATGCCGTTCGCTGCATCAACGACGATCTTCAGCTTTCTGGCTCCGTCGAGCTTGACCAAGGATCGCAGGTATTTGACGTAGTCCTGCATAACGTCTACTCGAACGCTCTGGCCCAGGGTGGCGACCGCTTCGATGCCATTTGCCAAAAAGGACTGTGCTCGCTCGGAAATACCGCTCAGACCGGTGTTCATTGAGATACCGCGAGCGCCAGCTCGGGAGAACTTCATTCCGTTATATGTGGCTGGGTTGTGGCTAGCGGTGAACATCACAGCGGGCAGCTGCATGATTCCAGAGGCGTAATAGGACATGTCGGTGGAGCAAAGGCCCAACATCCTTGAAGATGCCCCGCGCTTGGCAGCCCCCTTGGCGAAACTCTCGGCAAAGCGCTCTGAACTATCGCGCATGTCGTAGCCGATAACCAGCTCTTTTCCCTGGAGTTCCAGTTCGTCGGCAAAGCCCGCACCAAATGCCTCTACAACCTCGTCGGTGAGCTGGGAGCCAACCAAACCACGAACGTCATAGGTCTTTACAAAGTCGCTGAACTGAACCAAAGAATCCCTCTTAGCTGTAATGAGCAGGGCAAGAATACAATGGCGACATGGACCAAGGCCCGATTAGCCGCGACCGCCACGGTCGTGGGATGCGTCGTCCGCTACCGTCCAAACTCTTTCACCACGGCATCGCTCGCAAGCACTTCTTTGAAGATGTGGTTGCTGAGACCTGTGACTATCTAAAGGAAACCTTCCCCGAGAAACTCTCAAAGTTGAGCTGGGAGATTGAAGACGTGCCGCAGGTGAGCGAACAAGAGCCCATCCGTCGCTTCTCAGCCAATAAAGAAAAGATGCAGATCACGCTTTATCGAATTCCAATTCAGCGAATCGGAAAGATGCGAATTAGTGATCCGAGATTGCAAATCGAGCAGGCGGTTATCTCTGCAGCAGCGGCACTAATCGATGCCGACCCTTGGGATCTGATTCACCCAAATTAGCGAACGAAGACCCTGATGCTTTCGCCGATGTTTCGCATCTCGGTTGGCTGGATAACTGCATAGCCAGCCGGGGACAAAAGGTTCAAACTTGCCATGAATCCAGATCCGGCGATCTTCAGTGCTCCCCGATCGATTGGTATCACCAGGCTGGACCTAGCGGGAACACTCACCGCCTGAGAGATAGAGCTTTCAATAACAAGGTTGATCGCTTCGAGTCCAGGGTTAGCAATCACGAGATCGGTGCTTCCGGGAGACTGCAGGTAGAGGTCTCTCTCAAATGCTGGAGCTGGCATCAGCCACTCGAAGTCCACCTTGGAAGAGATCACATCGTTTCGAACCGAGAGAACTAGGTCCGAGGCTGCCTCAAAGGTTATGAGATTTACCCCAGCTGGGAGGTTCAGCTCCTGCTCAAGCATTACTCCAGCCGGCACCCGAATTTGAATCAGATCGAAGTCCGTGGAGTTGATGGCCTGCAGGTTCAGCTCGACATCTTCAAGCCCCGGGTTGAATACTCGAAGAATCGGAGCCTTGATTGCATTTTCTGCAACCACTAGTCCGGCAATTGCACCCGTTGAGACAGGTTTGGTCGGTGGCACCAAAGCCACGCCGGTGGCACTGAGACCACTGACCTCACGAAGCTGCATAAACGCGGCGACAGGCAAACCAGAGGTTTGATAGCGAAGCGCAAAACTAGATTCGGCCGAACTTAGGCCAACCAGCGAGAGAAGCTTGTGCTCTCCGGCAGCCAGCGAGATGCGGTCGGTTGCAACTTCCGACTCAAGCACCAGTTCAAGATCGACCATTAGGTCCACATCGTTTGGATTGGCCAAATGCAGCACACTCTCGCTGCCGGGACCAGAGTCACCAACGATGAAGTAACCGGAAACCTGCGGCATCGGGCAGTAGCTTGCTGCCAGGCCGCTGAGCCGGTCTCGAGAAACTGCTTGGGTTTGATTTGCCGAAAGCAGTTTTGTCGACTGCTCTTCACCCTCGACGCTTAGAAATAGGCCACCGTTTTCTTGAGCCTGTGCCTCAGCGCCCCAAAGATTGAAAGTTGCTTTACCGACTCTCTCGATTGAACCCAGGTCAGTACCCTGCTCGCCACCGACTTCTGCTAGCGGACCAGGGCAATACGCACCAAGCGGCATCGGATCAACGCTTGCCGTGGCTTCGATAGCGCCCAGCTGTTCAGGCGCCAAGGGCCTAGGCAGCTGCAGCAGTGCAATGCCCAATCCCAGTAGTGCTAGGTAACTGAGGATTCTCAAGGTTAATTTCATCGCTCACTCCTTCTCGAGCGGCGATAACCACGCACCACTGCCGGAGTTGGCAGTGCCAATAGGCCAGCCACCACCAAGCTCCAAATCAGCTCTTGTCTCAAAGGATTTGGCGTGGTGGTTGGGGCGGAGGTGGAAGCAATCTCAGTTCTCCACAGTGCACCGAATTCCGAGCGTCCAGCTGGCTGCAAAAATTCCATGGAGCCAATTGCGACCTCAGTCTGAGCCTGGGTTTGAGGGTCCATCGAGCTGAGCAAAACAAAGCTGACTCCCAACTCTTTGATAAGCGCTTGAACCCCGTCCGAATTTCCGGCAATCAGGCCCGCACTCAATTGGGCGATCTGCTGAGCGGGTATTTCTGGTTCCAAATACTTGCTCGCGACAGCGCGTTGCTCAAGTTGAAGTCCATCGCCCCAAATCAGTTCCGCTTCGATGCGCTCGCCCAGACTCAGCTTCAGGGTCAAAACATCACCCTGGTTGGCCTTGGATTGCGCGACCACCAAAGCCGGCACCAGCCTCGACTCACCGCCAGCAAATCGCTCAGCCGACACCGACTGCCAGCCGGCAAACCCAACGAAGCTCGCAAAAATCAAACCTGTGGCCACTGCAACGGGCTTGTTGATTTGAGAGGCGCCCGACGCAGCCAAGGCCAGCGCAAGCAAAACTGCCAAACCGAGATGAGCAAGCTGTGAGGTGGTTTCAAAGTAGCTGATGGCCAAAAGGCCCAGAATCAAAGCAGTCGCTGCGATCCATCGTGCAGTTTTGGCTGTTCCCAATCCAAATGCCAAGAAAGCCAAAACCATGAGCAGGTAAATCGACCAGCTTGCAAGTTGGACAGGAATAGCCGGCAAGGCTGACCAGGCGGGAATAAGTGCAAGCTGCGGTAGACCTGCCTCAAACCAAAACTGTCCCCACGGATAAAACACCAGCGCGCTGGGGACCAGGGCCAGTAACTGAAGGTGAACACGCCTGAGGTTCAAAAGCCCAAGGACCACAAAATAGAGTGCCGCAATAAGCGCGAGGCTGGGGCTTGAGACCGAAAGTCCAAAGAGACTGATTGCACTGAGCCCAGACCACCGGAGTGCTCTTGCGTTGGTGTTGCTCCGCATAGACCTGAGTGCAAAGAGAAGTGCAAGGGGAGCAAACAAGGCTGCGGTAAGGGATACCAGATTGGCCTCGAGTGCGGCACCAAGAACAAAAGGTGAGAGCGAGAAGCCAAGGCCTACCAGTGTTCTAAGCCAGGGCTTTTCTACAAATGCAGCTGCAAACTGCCAGCCCACGAAATAGCCGAGTGTGGGTCCAGCGAACAACCAAAGTGAAATCGCCCAGTCTGAACCGAGCGGTGAAATTGCCGCTAGAGCAAGCAATGCCCAGTTGAACAGATCGGTTGGGGCGGCTAAACCAGTACCCGACTGAAGACCTACGGCACTGGTTTGACTAAAGATTTCACCAAGGTCAGCACTCAAAGGCGCTAGCCAAGAGGTGATTAGGACCCCCTGGGGCCAAATTGGGAAGCTTGCAATCAGCGGGATCAGCGCAAACCAAGCCTGGTTGCTAGCGAATATGCCGTTTAGCGGTTTTGGTTCATCAGGCAGCTCAATCAAGGCATCCAGTTTGCGCTGTCTAATCTGCTTGGTCGTCGCAAGCAGGTTCGCCACGGGCGTCAGTGAGCCAAGCGACCTGGTGGTGGATCTCGCCTGTAGCCGCTGATTGAGAGTGCCCCAAGCCCAGAGCCAACCGCGCAGCTGGCCAAGAATTCGCCCTGGACGCTTGGTCCAAAGGTGATAGGGGATGCTGATTAGCGCAATCAAAGGCATGAATAGATAGAGCGCTAAAACAAACGGCATGGGCCAAATCGTGGTTGCATTGTGGATGTGAGCTTTTGCCCTTGCCACATATCTAGAACCACCCAGCCAGCTCTTGTCTCGCAGGCCAGCAAGCGATAGCCCAGCATGCAAAACCCTGGCACTTGGCTCCACCATGACTCGGTAGCCGGCAGCTCTAGCCCTAATGCCGAGCTCTAGATCAGAGGCAAATATTGGCGTCGAGTCCTGGACTCCACCCAGTCGCTCCCAGGCGTCACGAGCAATCAGCATTCCCGCGGTTGAGGTGGCCAAAACGTCCGCCAGCGCATCGTGCTGACCCTGGTCGTATTCATCGGCGACTAGTAAGAACGGCTTGCCAGTTCTAGTGGCGGTGAGGCCGAGCTGCTGGATTCGACCCGGGTCATCAAAGTGCAAAAGCTTTGGCCCGATAATGGCCACCGATGGTGAGATTTCGGCAGCCTTGCCCAGCTGCTCCAAGGCTGTGATCTCGGCAACTGCATCCTCGTGCAAAAGCCATAGCCAGCCAAAGTCTTTGGGTAGAGCATCGATAGCAGCGTTTACCGCCGCTCCGAATTGAATGTCCCCGGGAGTGATCAACTGAAAGCCTGAGGCCCTGACCAGCTCCATAGATTCCGCATCAGCTGCAGTTTCAACCACTATGACGTGCTTTGGTCTTAGCGACTGAGCGGATAGTGCTGAGAGGGATGCCTTTAGGTAATCAGGTCTGCCGTGAGAAACAACAACAGCCGCTACCGAAAGTGCGGACATGACGGACTAGGCGCGCTTGCGAAGGCGACGACGCTCACGCTCAGATAGGCCACCCCAAATACCAAAGCGCTCATCGTTCTTCAGCGCATACTCAAGGCACTCTGACTTCACGGTGCACTGAGCGCAGATGCGCTTTGCGTCGCGAGTTGAGCCACCCTTCTCTGGGAAGAATGCTTCAGGATCGGTCTGGGAGCAAAGTGCATCTGCCTGCCAGGCTAGGGGATCGGTCTCGCCATCACCGTATGTCCCTGCAACCCCCAGCTTTAGGACATCGATAAACCAGTTTGCAGGCACCTGACCGCGTTGTTCCATGCCTTTTCCCTGCCTTCTTGTGAATCTTGTTTGTGTAATTACAACGGTGTAAGTATGCCCCTGTCAAGTCCAATATTTTGCGGCAGTGAACAATTGTTACCAAAGCCTCAAGGTAGCCTTTAGACATGAAACTCTTGATCACTGGCGGTGCTGGCTACATTGGCTCTCATGTTGTTCGGTCAGCCGAACAAAATGGTCACGAATGCGTCGTTATCGACAATCTCTCCACCGGCGTCAGCTCTCGAATTAGCTGCCCCCTGGTGCAACTAGATCTCGCTGCACCAACCGCTGTCACAGAACTCACCGCCCTGATGAAAGAGCACCGCTTCGATGCAGTGATTCACCTTGCTGCCAGAAAGCAGGTTGGTGAGTCAGTTCAGATTCCAGAGACCTACTACCTAGACAACCTTGGTGGCTTGGCAAACCTGCTGCTGGCCATGAAAGCAAACGATGTCAAGAAGCTCGTCTTCTCATCATCGGCTGCAACCTATGGCATGCCAGATGTGGACAAGGTTGACGAAGACTACCCAGGAAGGCCAATCAACCCTTATGGCGAGACCAAGCTGATCGGCGAGTGGATGGTCAAAAACGCCAAGGTCTGGGGTCTACGCGGAGTGAACCTCAGATACTTCAACGTAGCGGGCTGTGGGCCGAAGGAATTGGCCGACACTGCCGCCCTGAACTTGATTCCAATCGCCATCAACGCCCTAAAGGCTGGCAAGGCTCCAATCGTCTTTGGCACCGACTACCCAACGCCAGATGGAAGCTGCATCCGTGACTATGTTCACGTGCAGGACCTTGCCGAGGCTCACGTTGCTGCCGTTGATTACCTAGAGCGTGATGACCGCCCCTACGACACCTTCAATGTTGGAACCGGAGAGGGTGCATCGGTGATTGAGGTTTTGGATCAGCTGAAGCTTTCATCGGGCATCGACTTCGAGTACCAGATCTCCGACCGTCGTGCCGGTGACCCACCGCGACTGGTTGCAAAGGTTGAGCGAATTCAAGAGGTACTTGGCTTTAAGGCTAAGCACGGTCTCGAGGAAATTGTCTCCTCGGCGTGGGCTGCTAGCTAGGAACCTTTAGAACTTGCCCAACCCTTATCAGGTTCGGGTTCGTGATTCCGTTTAGTGTCGCCAGTTCGGTCGCACTCACGCCAAGCAATCTGGCAATGCTGGTGAGGGTATCCCCCGACTTCACGGTGTAGGTCTTGGGCTTGGTGGTCCCAGAAGATGTGCTCGGAGAAGTGTTAGAGCTTGCGGTCGAAGCAACTGGAGGAATTTTCAGCAGCTGGCCAACTCTGATGGTGAATGGTGAGACCAGCGCATTGGCTACGGCTAGTGAGGTGGTGCTAACCGAGAACTTGCGGGCGATTGAGGTCAGGGTGTCACCAGAAACCACTGTGTATGAAACCGTGGCCGAGCGAGTCGGTGTGGCGGTTGGCTTAGGTGTGGCGGAAACCGTTGGGGTTGCGGTTGGCTTTGGAGTGGCCGTAGGTGTTGGAGCCGGAGTTGGAGTTGGGATAGCGATTACTCCGCCGAATTCAAAACCTTCAAACTCTGCGGTTGGAATATCAGCGTTTGATGCCAAGACCGTGGTGGCACCGGCCCTGGTGCCCTCGGGGATCATTCCGGCGAAGAAGTCGCTAGCTTGAATAAACCCAGGTGCGTCTCCCCTGAGGGCAGCAAACTGGGTCCAGTTTGCGATTCGGCGCTTTTTGCCATCCTCAATCAGGAACAACTTGCCCGATGCGTCACGAATGAATTGACCGACCGGCTTACCGATCTTGAAAGAGGCGCAGGTCGATGCTGCCAGCGGGTAGGGCTTGCCTGGGAACTCGGCAAGGGCTGGTGCGGAGATTGGATAGAGCGTTCCGTTATCCAGCAGGTACCCAGCGCCAGAGCAACTCACTTTTATCGTGTTGAACCCGGTTCTGGTGGTTAGGCGATCGAGATCAGCTTTATCGATGGTGAAAATCGGGGCCTTAACTTGAGCATTCGCTTGGGTCTCAGAAATCATTCGGACCTTGCGACCAAGGTCATCAACCATAAACAACTGGCTAGAGCTGTTAGTGCGCACCAAGACACCAGGGGCAAACGCGTTACCTGAGTTGGTAATCGTGTTGATTGCCGCTAGCGGGAGTTCTACAGCCTTTGACTGCCCGAGCAACTCAAGAAATTCAGTGCGCATGTTGGCACTTTGAATAACACCGCGACTTCCCTGATTTACAAAGTAGCTGAGCCTGTTGCCCTTTGACGTCACTACCGCTGGAGTTGCCAGGGAACCAGGTGCGTCAGGGATTTTGCTCAATGCAGCATCGGGCAGCGGCAGGACCGCGCTAGTCCAATTAGCTATGTCGGTGACCTGCAATTTGCCCTGTGCTGTTAGCACGTAGGAGGTGCCGGCATTACTCGACACAAAACCACGAACCAGCTTGGTGTCGCTGGATGCACCCAAGGCTGAAATCTCAAGCGAGACGCTGGTGGATTCAAACCAGGTTTTTAGTGGCAGGTTTGTAACCAGGTTAGAACCAAAGCGATATGCAGTTCCCTGATAAACCATTGCCAGGTCCGAACTCGAGGCAACACCGAAGAGCACGAGATCAGACGCTAATGGTGCCCCTGGGTTGATACCAATGATCTTGCGAACATCGAGCTTCGTGACTGGAATCGACTCTCCGCCAACTGCACGCAGGGCAAGGTTGCCAACCACCGCTCGGTAGCTACCGCCCTCGATCCAATAGCGAACCGAGTCGGTTTGAATGACTCGAGATAGATTGCCACCATTTATAAAGACGTTTATTTGTGCTGAGGTGAGCGGAATAGCACTGTCACAGTTCAAGCCGAACTGATTAGCAATGTTGCAATCCACCGCATAGCGCAACCCGTCGACCAGCAAGAAGATCTCTTGGGTTTCTCGATTCTTCACCAGCTGACGCATTTCACCGGCGGTGGTGAAGCTATCGAGATACGCCTGTGAGATGGTGCCAAGCGGGCCAAGCGGTGCCAGGTTTTCAACCAAACGTGGGTCGGTGACCAGATACTTCTGGTTGTCGACAATCAAGAAGGTTTCGCTGCCTTCTGCCTTGAGGAGATAGCCACCACCGATTGGGGATCCAAACCAGTCGTGATAAAACCGCCAAAAGTTTCTGTTTCCATATGCACTGCAGCTATCTCCAGTGCCGTAAAGGTTTGCGAGCGCCGCCTTATTTGGGGTGTATGGCGTGTAGTAGTAAAGGTTCGCGGTAGCCTGCGACTTCAGCGGGAAAGAAGTTGATCCGCAAGAGGACTTGGGGTTGTATCGCATCGAGATGGTGCGACCAGGCTTCCAGTAGGTAAACGAGCCATCAGGATTTCCATACCAGCGAAACTGCTTGGCTGCTCGATAAAGCTGGTTGAAAAGACCGACGTAAACCTTGCCACAGATACCGGGATCAGAGTCTGGACAACCAAACCCCATCGCCGCCCGATACATGTATTCGGTTGGTTTGGTTGAGGTGACTAGGCCCTGCTCCTTTTGCAAGGTCACAATCAAAACCTTTGGGCTAATGCCACAGGCCTGGGAGATCGCAAAGATAACCTCAGCCGCACTGGCGTTTGCCTTAGCAGGTATGGCTTTGCATGGACCTACCTCTTTGGGTGCGGTGGCAGGGGTCTCTGGAATGTTGGTTTTGTAGTTCTTCAGGCAATCAATCGCTGGATCGGTTGCGCGACAGCTGCTGACTCGAGAATCCAGGAAGCTTTCTACCTGCTTCAGCGTCATCGAACCAAAGTCGTAAAAGACGCTGTCGGAGATGATCAGACCTGGATCAAACGCACTCCCCGGTGGTGCTGCCTGAGCCGGTGCAGTTGCCACCGGCATGGCAATAAAGCCCACAGCAACCAAAGTTGCTGAGGCAATAAGTCCGAGGAGCTTACGCACTAAGGGATCACCACCGAGCTAGCTGCCGAAGTGCCGACATAGTTATCCGAGGAGTAGCTGACGGTGACAATCCCCTCCCCCGCTACCAGGTCTTTGAGAGGGATTTCGATTGGGTGACACTGGGTATAGTCAGCGGATGGCTCCGCCTTCACGGTGAACTTCTTGTCAAAGTTTCCAGACTGGTATCTAACGGTGCAGGTGCCACCTTTGTCGATAATCGATGGCATGCGAGCAACTACCGTGAGAACTCCAAAATCTGGTTCAGCGACCGCCATGATGATCTCGACGTCAGTCTTCTTGGGCTCTGGCTTTTGAGTCTCGGTTTCGGTTGGTTCAGGCTCAGCACTCTCGGTCTCAGCTGGTGTGTCAGTCTCCGCTGGCGTCTCGGTGGCAGTCTCAGACTGAGTGGGTTCGCCAGTTGGCTCCTCAGGCAGTGAGGTAGCACCCCAGTTGGGATAAAACAAAGAGCAACCGGTGAGCAACACAGCACTGGCTGAAAGAGTTAGAAATGCAAAAAACTTAGTCAAAGCTCACCTCCGGCCAGCTTCAACCCTAGGTTGAGAAGCTTGGAATTGGCTCCAAAAACCCAGCGGTTCGCGATTATTGCAGGCGAGATCTCAGATCTGAGTTCTTTTGAGCGACTATTTCCTTCAGGGATTCCCGGTACTGATCTAGCTTCTCGCGAAGCCCTGCGTCGCTTGAACCAAGAATTCTCAACGCCAAGAGCGCGGCGTTTTTTGCCCCGTCAATCGAAACGGTTGCGACCGGAACCCCGGCTGGCATTTGCACTATCGACAAAAGAGAGTCCATGCCATCGAGCTTGCTCAGTGACACTGGAACGCCGATAACCGGAAGCGAGGTAACCGAGGCAATCATGCCCGGTAGGTGCGCAGCTCCTCCAGCGCCGGCAATGATCACGCTAAAGCCTTGCTCTGCTGCGCTCGAGCCCCAACTCAGCATCTGCTCGGGTGTGCGGTGAGCGCTCAGCACTTGGACCTCGGCCGAGATGCCAAACTCTGCAAGCTGAGCATGAGCCGCTTCCATGACTTTCCAGTCCGAGTCAGAACCCATAACGATGGCTACTTTTGCCACTTAGACCTCCTGGCCTTTGTTGTAAATCAACTCTCGAGCTGCACGAGCAGCAGCCAATAGCGACTTTGGATCCTGTCCAACCAAGTTCAGGTGCCCCATCTTGCGGCCCGCCCTGGGGAGTTTTTGATAGCTGTGGAACTTGATCCCGGGAAACTTTTCCATGGCCGCCGGGAAGTGATCGACGAGGTTATTTTCCTGATCGACTCCGAGCAAATTGACCATGACGGCAAACTCAGCGTGCAGCGAGGTGTCACCGAGCGGCCAACCCAAAACCGCCCTGAGGTGCTGCTCAAACTGCGAGGTGATGCAACCGTCTTGGGTGAAGTGGCCGGAGTTGTGAGGGCGCATCGCAAGCTCGTTGATCACAAGCTCGCCCTCTGAGGTGACAAACATTTCAACTGCCAAAACTCCGACTACACCCAACCCTTCGCTGATTCGCTGGGCAATCCTGGCGGCTTTTTCTTGAAGCTCTGGCGCTCCATAGGGAGCTACCACCTCGGAGCAAACTCCATCCTGCTGAAAGGTGCTCGCCAGCGGCCACAGTTTGAATTCGCCATTAGCCGATCGGGCTGAAAGCTGCGCACACTCCGAGACAAAATCGACCTTTTGCTCCAACAGAAGGGCGCCACCAAAACGGTTGAGGTCTGAAAGCCAATCAGATATCTCAGTGACTTCGGCAATCACTCGAACACCCTTGCCGTCATAGCCACCGATTGGTGTCTTGACGACGATCTTTGGTCCGTGCTGGTTGAGAAACTCTTCGACCTCGCCACTGCTGGTGGCTCGTTGCCAAGCGGGCATCGGCAACCCCAGCTCAGTGAGCCGCTCGCGCATCACCAATTTGTTCTGGGCATGAATCAAAGCTTTTGAGCCTGGTCGGACCGCGACCCCAAGGTCCTCAAGCTCACGCAATAGCTCAGTTGGCACGTGTTCGTGATCAAAGGTGAGGGCGTCTAGACCGTGACAAAACTCCTCGAGATTTTTGAGGTTCAGGTAATCACCCACTCGGTATGCGGCCTGGTGGGCACTGGAGTCTTCGGCTTCAGTAAAGACTCGAAGTTCGACACCTAGGTTGATTGCAGCAGGGTGCATCATGCGGGCAAGCTGACCGCCGCCAATCACACCAACTACCGGCACATAACCTCCTTGGGAAACCCTAGTTTCTCAGATGAATTATGTCGGCGGCCGAAATTACGTGTTTTGAGTCTGCCTGAATGACGAGATTGCCCTGGGGGTCGATGTCGGTGGCGGTGCCACGAATCTGATCACCCGAGGGTAATAGCGCCATCACCTGGGTTCCCAGGGTGCTGGAGTGCTGACGAAATTCCTCGGCTGTCTGAGTGATTGCCCAACCGGCGTCTGATTGAAACTTGCCGTAGCGGGCGCGGAACTGAGTGAGTAGCTCAAAGAGCACATCATCAAAGCTCGCCTTTGAACCAAGGGCGTCTAAAGCAGTGGCGTTCTCTGGAGCACCCTGTTGACTTTTCAGGTTTATACCAACCCCCAAAATCACATCGTTGCCCACCGCCTTTGCGAGGATTCCGGAGATCTTTTTCTCACTGACTAAGACATCGTTGGGCCACTTTATTTTGGGCTCGGATTCGGGGGCAAAGTAGGTAACGGTGGCTCGCACGGCAGTCGCCATCATCAGGGTCAGCCAACCCTTTTCCTCCTGGGCCGTAGGTCGCAGTAGCAGCGAAAGCGAGATTGAGCTACCGGGTTCAGACACCCAGGCCCTGCCAAGCCGACCCTGACCTGCGGTTTGACTTGCGGCAACGAATGCAGTCAGCTCTGGTAGCGCAGATCTGTCCGCACGCTCGAGAGCGAGATTTGTCGAATCGATGGATTCGAAGAATTCGAGCCGCGGAACGGCTTGTTCAGATTTAGCCAGCACACCAAAACGCTAGCGGAATTGCGAGTGTTGTAGGGTTTCACAACGAATCTGAGATTTACTTGTAGCTAGTGCTAAAAAGCGGTGCGCTCTCGCCCCGATAAAGTAGGCGAGCAACGAGGAGCAGACGTGTCACAGAGCCCAGATCTTTCAACCACCTCAGGCAAGCTTGAGGATTACCGCGCCCGCTACAACGAAGCGGTCACCGCGGCTGGTTTAGCGGCAATCGAAAAGCAGCACGCCAAGGGCAAACTCACCGCTCGCGAGCGCATTGCGCTGCTTTTGGACGAGGGTTCCTTCGTCGAGTTCGACGAGTTTGTGCGTCACCGCTCAACCGCTTTTGGCATGGATGCCAAACGCCCCTACGGCGATTCTGTAATCACCGGAGTGGGAACCATTCACGGTCGTCAGGTGGCTGTCTTCTCCCAAGACTTCACAATCTTTGGTGGCTCACTCGGTGAAGCCGCCGGTAACAAGATCATCAAGGTCATGCAGCACGCTATCAAGACCGGTGTTCCGCTAATTGGAATCCTGGATTCGGGTGGTGCTCGTATTCAAGAGGGAGTTATCGCCCTTGGAAAATACGGCGAGATCTTCAAGCTCAACACCATGGCATCGGGCGTGATCCCGCAGATTTCAATCATCATGGGTCCGGCCGCAGGTGGTGCGGTTTACTCACCGGCCCTGACCGACTTCGTGATCATGGTCGACAAGACCTCAAACATGTTTGTCACGGGTCCAGATGTCATCAAGACCGTGACCGGTGAAGACGTTGGCATGGAGGAGCTAGGCGGTGCGAGAGCTCACAACGAGACCTCGGGTGTTGCTCACTACCTGGCAGATGATGAAACAGACGCCATCGATTATGTGAAGTCACTGGTTGGCTACCTGCCAGAGAACAACCTCAGCGAAACCGTGGTTTACCAGTCCGAGTCTGAGCTTGAGATAACCGAGGCCGACAAAAAGCTAGACAGCATCATCCCGGACTCTCCAAACCAGCCCTATGACATGAAGACCATCATCGAAGCTCTGGTTGATGAGGGTGAGTTCTTGGAGGTTCAGCCACTGTTTGCTCCAAACATCTTGATTGGATTTGCAAGAGTCGACGGCGCCAGCGTTGGCATCGTTGCCAATCAGCCGCAGCAGATGGCCGGAACCCTAAACATCGATGCCGGTGAGAAGGCCGCTCGATTTGTGCGCTTCTGCGATGCGTTCTCGATTCCGATTCTGACTCTGGTGGATGTGCCCGGATATCTACCTGGCACCGACCAAGAGTGGGCTGGTGTGATTCGTCGTGGTGCGAAGTTGCTCTACGCCTATGCAGAAGCAACGGTGCCACTGGTCACCGTGATCACCCGCAAGGCCTACGGCGGTGCATACATCGTCATGGGTTCAAAGCAGCTTGGAGCCGACATCAACCTGGCTTGGCCGACTGCAGAGATTGCGGTCATGGGTGGTCAGGGAGCGGTCAACATCCTGTTCCGCGACAAGATCAAAGAAGCTCAGGAGCAAGGTCTAGACATTGCCAAGGTCAGGGATCAACTGGCCAAGGAATACACCTACAACGTTGCCAGCCCATTTTTGGCAGCCGAGCGTGGAGAGCTAGATGGCATCATCGAGCCGTCGCAAACACGAACCGCAATCATTCGTTCACTGCGAGCTTTGAAGACTAAGCGCGCCAGCTTGCCACCGAAAAAGCACGGAAACATTCCGCTCTAATGAAGCAGTACACCCCGGAGGAGATTCAAGCTCTCATCCACGTCAAAGGCGGGGATGCCGAGGAGCAGGCTGCTGCCCTTGCAGTCGTGGAGGCAGCAATTTTGGAATCTAGGCGTCTTGGCAGAATCGCGCTGCGTCCCCCAAAAACCTCCTGGCACCGCTCACCGGAACTACTTCGGAGCCAACTTTCTGGCGGTTGGGGCAGCTGGCTGGGTAAGTAGCTGTCCCCCAAAGAAGGGGATAAAAATGTCCGTTTTTGGCTCGCAGGCTCATGGCATTTTCAATAGTTTTCTTACAGGACCAAGAGGCAGTAAGGGTGCCTGGTCCACGATCCAACTGGATCGCTGGGGTGTGGGGCGGAGCAATCCGCCCCTTACACATTTAAAGCCTCAAAAATAAATCTGGACGATCAGCGTCTTTGCGGAGTGCAGCCATTGTCAGCCTCCAGCTATCTCCTGTGGAGGCTCGAATCACGACTTTCCCGGTAGTGACCTTGGTCAATTCGCGGGCAACTTTTCTCAAGATTTTGTCGATCTCGGGTTGGCTCAAGTCATCAAACCCACCATCATCCAAAAGCTGAACCTCCACCCCTCGGGACCGGGCGGCTCTGGCAGCTCGAATTAGGTCTGGGTGCATCAGCGCTCTCCCGCGAATCTGATCGCGCAGCTCATGCTCTTTCAACACCGCTTGCATGCGGTCTTTGACCGAGAGCTTGCCTCGACGCTTTGCGATCAGCTCGAGAAGCGGTAGAGACTCTGCAAGGGTTTCTTGGATTCGGGCCTGCCGCTCCAGGCGAGCTGCCGAGGTGGCTGCAGTTGCAGCTTCAGTGGCGACCGCCTGCTCCAAGAATTCCTGAGCGGCATCGGCAGAGCGGGCCAATAGCGATGCGGTTGCTTGAGCTGCCAAAACGAGCAAAAATGCGCCCACTACTCCAGAGCTGAAGGCAACATCAAGACCACCCCAGATCAAAGTCTGAGCGATCAAAAAGATCGTCCCGCTCCAGGCAATGTATGGGTGCTGCCTGACCGCGACGATGGCCATGATCGTGGCCACACCGGAGACATGCCAGGTGGTGTAACCGTAGGTTGCATTTGGATAAATCGCTGCCGACATAAATAGCGGCACAAATAGGCAGGCGATCAAAACCCACCAGGCCACGACATTTTTGAGTCGCAAACCTGGCATAGATGCGACTGCCGCAATCAAAGCGGCGAGGTAGACCACAATCGCAATCAGTGCGTAGCCGGCATCACTGTAGGCGGCAATATTTGTCAGGCCCAAAATGGCATGGTAAAAACCAAAGGCCAGGGTGAAAAGACTGAGCGCGAGACGGGGGATCTGAATCATGCGGTCCACTCCAGCGAAACCGTGGTTCCCTCACCCGGCGCAGAACGAACACTAGCCCTGCCGCGCACCGCTTCAAGCCTTGCAAAGATGCTGGTCTTGACCCCGATTCGGTCTCTTGGAATTCGATCAAGTCGGAATCCGACTCCGGAATCTGACAGTTCGATTCGCACACCATTGGGATCCAAGGATTTGAGTGTCAGCCTGATCGAATCAGCCTTGGAGTGCCTTCCGGCGTTATCGATTGCTTGGATGGTGGCCTCGGTCAACGCCTGGGCAACCTGCTGCGGAATCGGCTCAGTTCCTCCGGAGAGAATGTCAATTTCAATCTTCGGGTTCATCTGTTCGGCTACTCGCTTGAGCGCTCGGAACAGACCTAGCTGAGTCACGGTGGCGGAGACATCAGGATCTTTTTGAGCTTGGCGCAGTGAAGCAATCGCCTCGCGGGCTAGCTTGGCCGAGGATTGCTCCTCGCCCTTGGTCTTTGCCTTGGCTGCGAGAAGCAGGGTATTTAGCACTCGGTCGTGCACAAGGGCGTCGATGCGCTGACGCTCGCGCTCGGTGGCGTCTGTCGAGGCCTGCGAAACCGCGGCTTGGATCACAGCCGAGTTAGCTAGGTCCACCTTCTTGACCGAGTCTCGAACCAGGATGAACAACCCCAGAATCGTGCCGCCGAAGAGGAAGATGTAGGTCGAGTCCTGCAGGGTCACGATTGGATCCGCACCACCTCCGTAATAGGAGGTGTTCAGGAAAAACCAAATTACGGTGGTGAGAAATAAATACAGCAGCGATATCCAGGGTCTTGCCACAACTCCCATAGCAACCACACCCATACCGATGACCCACCAGATCCATGGCTGAAACTCAGAGGGCAGCAGCGCTGGTTCCAAAATTGCTATCGGCCAGCTGACCATGTAAAGAAATGAGAGTGCGCCGTAGATGTAAAGAAATGGATCTGAACCAAATCGCGACCACGTGCTGGAGATGATGACCATCACAGTTGCAAGCAGCACCCACACCGTGACCTGCCCGTAGATGGTCAGAAGCTCATACTGAGCAAAGGCATTTGCAAACGTCTCGACGCTGGCCAGCGTGATGGTCAGAGCAAACAGTCTCCTGATTAGCTGCTCCAGTTTTGAACTAGCAGCAGAGGAGAGCTGGGTACTCACTAGAGCATTTCTCCAGAGAGAATCCCGTCCTCAACGGCACGCTTGAAAAGATCAACCTTGGTGGCGGCCTCACGGCCCAACCTCGCGTACTTCACGCGAACGCGATCAATATGCTCCTTGGCACTGGATTGCTTGATCTGAAGCTCATAGGCAACCTGCTTCAAACTCATGCCGGAGGCGTAGAGCGACAGCACCTCACGCTCACGAATCGAAAGCTTGGCCTCCTTAAACAGGAGGTCGGCATCGATCATCGCGGAGGTCTCAGGGTTATTGATAATTACACCCTTGGCAGCAAGTCGGATGGCCTCCGCCAGCTCTGCCATGGGCTGCGACTTTGGCACTATGGCGGTCGCCCCGGCCCTCAGCGCCGCGCGCATCAGGGAAGGCTTGTCGGCAATCGAGAAAATCAAAACCGCGGGGCCAGCCTCAACCAGCTGCTCGACGTTTTCTGACACGAGTGAGCCGTCAGCGAGTGAGAGGTCGGTGACTACAACCTCTACATCCTTACCTTCAATCTGAGCCAAAAGCTCAGGAACTGTTGGGGCGGAGCCCATCAGTTCAAAATTGAATTCTTGGCATGCTCCGGCGAATCCAAGGCGCACCGCTTCATGGTCATCGACTATCGCTACTCGTACTGGGTCCATGAAAAATAAGGCTACTCCCGAGTAAGCGTTGCAACACACTCAAAGTGGTGCGTGTGCGGGAAGATGTCGAAGCTCTCTAGTCCCCTCAGTTGGTAACCTGCGGCAAATAGTTGCTTGAGATCACGAGCCAATGCCACTGGGTCACAGGCAACATAGACGATGTTTCGAGGTTCGAGTTTGGTTAGCGCGGAGATCACCTTGCCGGCAGCACCTGAGCGAGGTGGATCCATAATTACGGTGTCATAACCGGGCTTGGTCCGCTTCAGAAATTCCAAAACGTCAAACTTCTCAAACTTGAGATCACTCAGATCCCGAGCGCTCTTCTCGCCATCTGAGACCGCTTGCTTATTGTTCTCAACCGCCAAGAAGCGAGCGCCGCCAAAGGCTTGAGCAATGGTTGCGCTAAAAAGTCCAGCACCGGCATAGAGATCTAGGTTTTGCTTTTCTGGATTGAACCCAACCGATCGCACCGCCCTAATCACCGCTGCGGTCAAGGCTGCAGGGGCATCAGTATGAACCTGCCAGAACGCTCCGGTGCTGAGTCGGAAGGTACGATCCGCCACTCGCTCCACTAGTCGCTCGGAGCCGTTTACCTTCTTATCAACTAGCCACTGCAAATCTCCTGTAGAGCTGGCAGCGATCGAAATCTTTTCCACCCCGGACCAGTTTTTGAGCTGTAGCCCGAGCTCCTCAATCTCCTGAACCGCAAGTGGTAGGTCTTTAGTAAAAACAATTTCATTGCTTCTAATCCGACTTGGTCCCGCGGTGCCACCGGCATCAACGTTCAGCTGAACCCTTGTGCGATAGTGCAATCCCCCGCGATCGGCATCCGATGGCATGGCTTGAATCTCTACCGACTTTTCAATACCGGCCATGCGCTCTAGGGCCTCAGTAAGAACCTGAGATTTCAGGGTGCGCTGGTGGTCCAAGGCGATGTGACCAAACTCAGCACCTCCTGCGCCCTGCGAGGCAGCCTTCCAGAAGTGCTTGACTCGGTGCTCACTTGGTTCCAAGACCTCAATTGTCTTAGCTCTGAGGAAACTCCCCTGATCCTGATAAACCTGAGCTCTAACACGCTCACCATCGATGGCATCGTCTACGAAGACAACCTTGCCCTCATGCCTTGCTACGAAAATACCGCCGTGCGCTACGCGCTCAATTTTTAATTCCAGAATCACCTGCCAAGTGTTCCACAGCTAACCTTGGGATTGTGCAAAAACTAGTGCTTGCTTCAACATCGCCCGCTCGCAAGAAGCTGCTGAGCGATGCCGGTATTAACTTCGAGACGATTGCGCCCGGGGTGGATGAAGACGCAATGGTGGAGCTACTCAAGCCCCAGAGCGCCGCTGAACTAACCGGCATGCTCGCTAAGGCCAAGGCAGAGGCGGTCAGTGCACAGTTCGAAACATCGCTGGTCTTGGGCTGCGACAGTGCGCTTGAATTTGAAGGCGAGATTCTGGGAAAGCCGCTGGTAAAAGAGGTAGCGATCGAGCGCTGGCTCAAGATGCGGGGAAAGTTTGGAGTCTTGCACTCTGGCCATCACCTAATTGACACCTCGAGCTCCAAAGGCACCACTCTGGTGACCCAAACCAAGGTTCATTTCGCAAACCTCAGTGACTCTCAGATAGAGAAATACGTTCTCACCGGTGAGCCGCTGAACGTGGCTGGGGCCTTCACCATCGATGGGCTCGGCGGTGCTTTTGTTGAGCGGATCGAGGGCGATTACCACACCGTGGTTGGACTATCCCTGGTTGGACTTCGTCAAATGGTCACCGAACTAGGTCACGAGTATTTGGACCTTTGGAGCTAATCCAAACAAAACGCCTGTTTTTTTGTGGCTAGCCGCCAAAATAACCCGCGAAATCGCCAATAAGCTATCGGATTATGAGCTTTCGCCGCATTGAAAAACTACTGATCGCCAACCGCGGCGAAATCGCGATTCGCATTATTCGCGCTGCCAAGGATTCAGGTATCCTGACGGTTGCCGTCTATGCCGATGGTGATCGCGATGCTCAGCACGTGAAGCTCGCCGATGAGGCATACTCGCTCTCCGGTGTGACCGCCGCTGAAACCTACTTGGTCATCGAAAAGCTCATCAAGGTTGCCAAACGCAGCGGTGCGAATGCGGTTCACCCCGGCTATGGCTTCCTCTCCGAGAACGCCGACTTCGCCAGAGCAGTAATTGATGCAGGTCTGATCTGGGTTGGTCCACCTCCCGCGGCAATCGAACAACTGGGAGACAAGGTCTCCGCTCGCAAGGTTGCCGAGAAGGTCGGAGCACCGCTTGCGCCGGGAACCATCAACCCGGTTGAAAGCGTGGCCGAGGTCGAGGAGTTCGTCGAGAAGTATGGGCTGCCAGTTGCGATCAAGGCTGCTTATGGTGGCGGTGGTCGCGGCATCAAGATTGTTCGTGAACGATCAGAAATCAAAGAGCTCTTCGAATCGGCCACCCGCGAGGCGATTGCGGCATTTGGTCGCGGCGAGTGCTTCCTTGAGAAGTACCTGGACAAGCCAAGACACGTTGAGACCCAGTGCTTGGCAGATGCTTTCGGCAATGTCGTAGTTGTTTCAACTCGAGACTGCTCGCTACAGCGCAGACACCAGAAGCTTGTTGAGGAAGCTCCCGCTCCGTTCTTGACTGCAGATCAAAACCAGCGGCTCTACGAATCATCAAAGGCGATCCTCAAAGAAGTTGGTTACCAGGGTGCCGGCACCTGTGAGTTCTTAGTTGCCCAAGACGGAACCATCTCATTCCTTGAGGTAAACACCCGACTTCAGGTGGAGCACCCGGTCTCCGAGGAGGTCACCGGTCTTGACCTCGTTCGCGAGCAGTTCAGAATCGCTCAGGGCGAGAAGATTGAATACTCCGACCCTGAGGTTCGAGGCCACAGCTTTGAATTCCGCATCAACGGAGAAGACCCAGGTCGCAACTTCTTGCCAGCTCCGGGCCCTGTTCACCTGTTCCAAGCACCAAGCGGTCCAGGGGTTCGAGTTGACTCCGGAGTAGTTTCCGGTGATGTCATCAGTGGCAACTTTGACTCGATGATGGCAAAGCTAATCGTTACCGGTGACACTCGTGAGCAGGCTCTGGAGCGCTCCAGACGCGCACTTGCAGAGATGCAGGTTCTAGGTCTGCCGACCGTGCTGCCTTTCCACCGCGAAATCGTCTCTCACCCTGCCTTCACGGCACCAACCGGAGAATTCAAGGTCTTCACTCGTTGGATTGAGACTGAGTGGGATAACCAGATCCCCGCCTGGAGTGGTCAAGCTCAGGATTTGCCTGAGGCCGAGCCAAGGCACGAAATTGTTGTCGAGGTTGCGGGCAAGCGCCTCGAGGTATCGGTTCCCAAGCGATTGCTGGTAGGAGAAATTGGGTCGGCGGCAGGTCACGCGCCAAAGCGCACCAAGAGTGCATCAACATCCACTCACACCGGAGCCAAGGGCAATAGCCTCACGGCTCCGATGCAGTCCACGGTTGTAAAGATTGCTGTAGCCGAGGGTCAAGAGGTGGCCGAAGGCGACTTGGTAGTGGTTCTTGAAGCCATGAAGATGGAGCAGCCGCTCACCGCTCACCGCGCCGGCAAGATCAGTTCAATCAACGTTGAGGCCGGCGCAACCATTTCGGCTGGTACCAGGATTCTCGATATCGTCGACTAGTCGATTGGCTGATGCAGGGCTGATGCAGCCTCTGCAATTGAGCCCGATAGCGATGGGTAGACCGTATAGGTTCTAGCCAACTGGTCTACCGTCAATCTGTTCTCAACCGCCATGGCAATTGGGTAGATCAGGTCAGAGGCGCGAGGCGCGACAACCACACCACCAATCACGGTGCCAGAACCAACTGAGGCATAAAGCTTGATAAAGCCCTCGCGAATCCCCTGCATTTTTGCCCTTGGATTCACCTCAAGCATTACCTTCTCGATCTCGCCTCGAACTAGGCCCTGCTCGATCTCGGCTTGGGACCAACCAACCGAGGCGATCTCTGGCGAGGTAAAGACGTTAGATGCAACATTGCGCAATCTGGTCGGAGCAGCAACGTCACCCATGGTGTGGTAGACGGCGGTGCGACCCTGCATCGCGCTTACGGAGGCTAGCGGCAACGCGGTTGAGCAGTCGCCAACCGCATAAACATTTGCCCTCGAGGTTCTAGCAACCTTATTTACGATGATGTGACCGGTCTCGGTCAATCGAATACCAGCCTCTTCTAAGCCCAGACCAGCGGTGTTTGGAATCGCACCAACTGCCATTAGGCAGTGAGATCCCTCAACGACATCACCGGTTGCAAGGGTCACCTTCACGCCGGTTTTGGTACGTTCAACCTTCTCGGCGCGGGACTGGTTCAAAATCTGCATGCCTCTGCGCCTGAAAACGCCTTCGATTAGTTCAGCAGCATCGGCATCATTACCAGGGAGAACCTTGTCCCTGGAGGAAATCAGTGTGACCTTGCTACCAAGGTCAAGATAAGCCGATGCAAACTCGGCTCCGGTAACACCAGAGCCAACCACGATCATGTGCTCTGGCAGCTCATCCATTTCATAGAGCTGCTTCCAAGTGAGGATTCGCTCGCCATCTGGCTGAGCATTAGGGAGCTCTCTCGGGTGAGCGCCGGTCGCAACGATGATGGTCTTCGCCTCAATACGCTCTGGTTCACCACCGAGGGTCGGCTCAATAATGACGTGGTGGTTGCCATCGAGTCGTCCACGACCAGAAACAATGCGAACACCCTCCTCTTTCAAGGTGGTGAGCATGTCCTCAGACTGGCTCTTAGCCAAAGCCAACAAGCGCTTGTTGACGGCAGCCATGTCCACCTCAACCTTGGGGTGAACCTCTTTGCCATCGAGTGAAAAATTCACTCCTAGGGTCTGAGCCAAGGAGACGCGTTGAGCTGCTTCGGCTGTTGCAATAAGTGTCTTTGAGGGGACCACGTCGGTTAACACCGCGTTACCGCCGATGCCCGACTCCTCGACTAGGACCACTTCGGCACCAAGCTGCCGAGCAGCTCTTGCTGCCTCATAACCACCTGGGCCGCCGCCGATAATGACAATTCTGTGTTGTATTGAGTTTGAGCTCACCCTGACATTCTGGCGTAGTTGTGGCACCCCTTGGGTTAGCTAGACTGATTTTCATGGTAAATCCGCTCAATGACGCGCAAGCTAACCCTTTTGAAATCGCCAAGCAGGCTGCCCAACAGATTGCTGAAATCTCGGGTATCGAAAAGCACGATATCGCTTTGACTCTCGGTTCTGGCTGGGCAAAAGCCGCGGACCTAATTGGTGAAACAGTCAGCGTGATTCCTGCAACCGAGATCATCGGATTTTCAAAGCCAGCCGTTCACGGCCATGTAGGCACCCTGCGCTCTGTGAAGCTACCCAGCGGCAAGATGGCCCTGGTCATTGGAGCCAGAACTCACTACTACGAAAACCACGGTGTAAGGTCCGTGGTTCACTCGGTCCGCACCGCGGCTGCAACCGGAGCCAAGGTTATGATCCTCACCAACGGCGCAGGCGGCATCAAACCAGAGTGGGCCGGTGGAGCGGCAGTCCTGATTTCTGACCACATCAACTTGACCGCCAACTCCCCGCTCGAGGGAGCAACCTTCATCGACCTAACAGACCTCTACTCCAAGCGTCTTCGCCAGCTGGCTCGCGAGGTTGACCCTGGGTTGGATGAGGGTGTTTATGTCCAATTCCGCGGCCCTCACTACGAAACTCCCGCCGAGGTTCAGATGGCCAAGATCTTGGGTGGCCACATCGTGGGTATGTCAACTGCCTTGGAGGCAATTGCCGCTCGCGAAGCGGGCATGGAAATTCTTGGCATGTCGTTGATTACCAACTTGGCAGCCGGAATTCAGACCACTCCGCTTTCACACGAAGAGGTGATTCAAGCCGGCAAGGATGCCGAAGGTCGAATCTCTGAGCTACTTTCAAAGATTGTTGCAAAGCTCTAATGAACTACCTAGAGGCCGCCAAAGCCTGGCTCAGCCAAGACCCCGATCCACAAACCCAAGCTGAACTTGCCGCACTTATCGAGAGTCAGGATCTCGATGAACTGCAATCGAGGTTTGCTACACGTTTGGAGTTTGGAACAGCTGGACTTCGTGGCGAACTCGGTGCCGGCCCAAACCGGATGAACCGAGTGGTGGTTGCCCAGGCAGCACTTGCGATCGCAAGATTCTTGTTGGAAAACAAGAAAGAGTTTCAAGACCCTCAGGGTGAGCTCAGTGTGGTGATCGGTTATGACGGCCGAATCAACTCAGATGTCTTTGCTAAAGACTCAGCCGAGATCTTCGCCGCTCAGGGAATCAAAGCCAAGCTGTTTGACTCCAAAGTTCCAACCCCTGTGGCATGTTTCACCGGGGCGAAACTAGGTGCCAGTGCCACGATTGTGGTGACCGCAAGTCACAACCCACCTAGGGATAACGGCTACAAGGTTTACCTCGGTGGTCCACTATTTGGATCGCAGTTAGTGCCGCCGCAGGATGCTGAGATCGCAGCTCACATCAACGAGATCGCCGGCTCGCTTCGATTTGAAGAAATCCCGATGTCTAAAGACCTAGAACTTCTGGGTCAGGCCCAAATCGATGACTACATATCCCGCGCCAAGCAGCTATCGCTTCACTCTGCTAAGGAAGAACTAACCCTCACCTACACCGCTATGCACGGTGTTGGCTACCGAGTAATCAAGCCAATCTTTGATTCGATGAAACTGAGCTGGGTGTCAGTGGCTCAACAGCAAGAACCAGATGGCACTTTCCCCACGGTCAGCTTTCCAAATCCAGAAGAACCTGGAGCGATGGATTTAGCTCTCGAGACGGCCAGGCACCACGACTCAGATTTGATTATTGCCAACGATCCAGATGCTGATCGTCTGGCAGTTGGGGTCCGATCAGTTGAGGGCTACCGCATGCTCACCGGTGATGAGGTTGGCCTAATACTCGCCGAAGAGCTGGTTCAGTCGGGACGAGCAAAGGTGATTGCCAACTCGATTGTTTCTGCCAGCCTTGCTCCTCTTGCTAGCCATCATGGCGTGGAGTACCAGCAGACGTTAACTGGATTCAAGTGGATTTCAAAGGTTCCGAACCTGGGCTACGGATATGAAGAGGCACTCGGTTACTGCGTTGACCCAAACCACACCCCAGACAAAGATGGCATTACAGCGGCAGTTGTGATGGTTGATATCGCAAGGCGACTAAAGGACCAGGGTCTTTCTTTGCTTGATCACCTAGCCGAACTTTATTCGCGCTACGGTCACCTAAAAACCGGGCAGGTATCGATCCGTGTGACCGACCTGAGTGTCATCTCAAAGATCATGCGTGGGGTTAGGGAAAACCCGCTCACCGAGGTCTTGGGAGATCAGGTTGAGTTTGAAGATCTAGCCCTTGGGCTCAAGCTTCAAAAAACTGATGGCGTGATTATTTCCAACCAGAAACTTCGGATGATCATTAGGCCCAGCGGCACCGAGCCAAAACTCAAGTGCTACCTGCAATATCTCGGTGAGTCAGATCAGAGCGCTGCCACCGGACTAGCTGCACTCAAGGGTTTCGCGAACGATTATCTGGATAGTCTGAAATAAACCGCTTTACGCTCTGAGGCAGCTCTAGGGCAGCAGTCTCGTCGTCGGCCGGAGTTGGTTCACCAACGACTGTTCTAATTGGAACAAGTCCCGCCCAGACTCCAGTACCAAGATCTTCGGGCTCATCCTCAACAACCCCGTTTGAGATCTTCACCGAGGTTTCATCGAGTTCAACCTCGATGATCAAGGTGGCGGCAGCTTCCTTTTTGGTGCTCGGCCTAACCTCGTCCATGCGCCCTGGCAGGATGGCATCGCTGATGGCGTCTAGCGCCCAGGCCTTTTTGTCATCCTCCACCAGTTTTGCCTCACCGAAAATGACGGCAGCGTCATAGTTCATGCCGGAATTGAAGGTGCTGCGTGCCACCTTCAGAGCATTTAGTTTGGTGATAGAGATGCAGACCTTTGGATTTTGAGCCAAGGCTCGCATCAACCGAGATCCTGAGGACCCGTGCAGATAGAGGGTGTTGCCAACCCGACCATAGGTCATCGGAATCACAAGCGGTGCATCGTCAAATACGATCCCAACATGGGCCACCAGATTCGAATCTAGGATTCGATAAAGCTCCTGTTGGGAAAATGATGCCTTGTGAGCGATGCGCTTCAGGGTGGTGCGCTCAGTGCTTCCAGGTGTGGCCATAGCCCTCAGATTACCCGAGCGATAGCTCCAACTTGGTTGTCAGCTCGGCTAAATCAAAGATGTTTTTCACCGGTATCACCTCAGAGCGAATGCCTTCGAGCTTAGAAACCAGCTCTTCGGTAGCCAAGACAATTTGTGCTGGCGACTCCGCCTCGAGGGCCTGTTCGATTGAAACGGCCTGGACCTCAGCCTCGATGCCAAGTTCAGAAAGCACTCGATCAGCGTTTGATTTGAGCAAAACACTGGTTCCAATACCTGCACCACAGACCGCGTAAATCTTCATAAAACGAATGTAACCTGCGGTCCTTAGAGAAGGCTCCGAATAACGCTCTCAGCGGAAGCATTTTGCAAAGTGTTCACAATCCCTGGGGTAGAAATCCAAGCAGCAAATTCGGCCAGCAACCCAAGATGCGAATCTGCGTCTTTGGCAGCCAGCGCAAACAAAAGGGTGACTGGATCATTACTAGAACCCGATTCCACACCCTCGGGAAAAACTACCAACGCTAAACCAGCCTCAATAATCGAAGCCGAGGGTTTGGCATGAGCGATTGCAATCCCGGGAGCGACGACAAAGTAGGGACCGAGTTCACTGAGATTGGTTAGCACCTCTGAGATGTAGCTGGGGAGTGCCCTGCCGTCTTGAACCAACAGATCGACGGCGGCTGAAACTGCCGCTTCGAAACTCTCGGCGGAGTAATTGATTGAGATTGAGTTTGGCCCAAATGCGCTAGCTAGCGGCACTGGCAAAACCGATCTCAATCATGTCCATCAGCTCCTCGCGTTCCGGTAGACCCTGGAACGCTGCGGCAGCTGCGTTGAGCTGGAACTGCTCCAGATCCGCAAGGCTGTAACCGAAGGTGTCAACCAAAATCTCAAGTTCCTTAGTGAGGTTGGTGCCACTCATCAGACGGTTGTCCGTGTTCACCGTGACCCTAAAACCAAGTTCGTAAAGAATGTCGAATGGGTGGTCCGCCATGGTGTCACCCAACATCTCAAAAGCACCGGTCTGCAGGTTCGACGAAGGTGAGGTCTCGAGAGCTATCTCGCGGTCGTGGACCCACTGAGCAACTGGACCCAGGACCACCAAGTCGGTATCACCCTCGGTTCTTGAGAACATAATGTCCTCAACCAAGCGAACACCGTGACCGAGGCGAAGTGCTCGACCAGAGATGATGGCGTCTTTGATTGATTCAACGCCGTCAGCCTCACCGGCATGAACGGTGACTGGGAAAAGCTCACTGGCCAGGTAATCAAATGCGATCTTGTGACGAGCAGGCATGAAGCCCTTCTCGGCACCGGCGATGTCGAAACCGACTACACCGTTGTTTCGGTGGCGCACTGCTAGCTCAGCGATCTCTAGACCGCGGTCCGCATGACGCATTGCGGTTACAAGCTGCCCGGTGCGGATGAAACCACCTCTGGACTCAACCTCTTCCATGCCGCGCTCAAGACCATCTTGAACCGCCTCGACAGTTTCATCGAGGGTTAGCCCTCTGGCGAGGTGCTGCTCTGGGGCCCAGCGCAGTTCACCATAGATGACGTTGTGTTCTGCTAGATCAAGCACTGCCTCATAGGCAACTCGCTCTAAACCCTCACGGGTTTGCATTACTGCGACGGTGTGATCAAAAGTCTCGAGGTAGCGAACCAAAGAGCCAGAGTTGGCACTCTCGGAAAACCAGTTGCCGAGCTCCACCGGGTCGGTGGTCGGAAGCTGATGCCCGACCTCTTTGGCAAGCTCAACGATGGTGCTTGGACGCAAGCCACCATCTAGGTGGTCATGCAGCGAGATCTTTGGAAGTGACTTGATGTCCAATGCTTTTCCTAACTAATTCGGTTCAGGATGAGCTTACGGCTTACCGCCTGCTCACCAATTTCAAAGCTTTGCTCGGCTAGCTCGACTGCTCTTGGGAACTTCTCCTCGGTGTCGGTGAACAAAGTCATCAACACCTGCCCAGCCTCAACTCGGTCACCGAGTTGAGCGTGGAGTTCGATGCCGGCACCAAATTGCACTGCATCTTCCTTGCGCTCACGGCCGGCACCCAATCGCCATGAGGCAACTCCGACATCGAGTGCATCAAGCTTGGTCAGTACGCCAGAGCTGGGAGCCAGGATTTGAGTCGAGTGCTTGGCCTTTGGTAGTTCAGCGTCAGGGTTACCACCCTGGGCAGAAATCATCTGCCGCCACTTGTCATAGGCCTTGCCGTTTTGCAGGTTCTCGCGCGGATCAGCATCAATACCAACAAGGCGCAGCATCTCAGCGGCCAGCTCGACGGTTATGTCTACGACGTCCGCAGGCCCACCGCCTTGCAAAACTTCGATCGACTCCTCAACCTCGAGGGCGTTACCAATCTTGCGACCAAGAGGAGTAGACATGTCGGTCAAAAGGGCCGAGGTCTTCACTCCAGCATCCTGACCAAGTTGCACCAGGGTCTGTGCCAATTCGGTTGCGCGATCCAGGGTCTTCATGAAGGCCCCGGAACCAACCTTTACATCCAGCACCAAAGCCGAGGTTCCCTCGGCAATCTTCTTGGACATGATGGAAGAGGCAATCAGCGGGATTGCCTCAACCGTGCCGGTGACATCGCGAAGTGCATAGAGTTTGCGGTCCGCTGGAGCAAGGCCAGAGCCAGCCGCACAGATAACAGCCCCGACCTCAGCTAGCTGGGAGTAGAGCTCAGTGTTGGAAAGACTTGCCTGCCAGCCGGGGATCGCCTCTAACTTGTCCAAGGTGCCGCCGGTGTGGCCAAGTCCTCGACCGCTTAGCTGCGGAACCGCTACCCCGTAGGAGGCAACCAAAGGTGCTAGCGGCAAAGTGATCTTGTCACCAACTCCGCCTGTGGAGTGCTTATCTGCGGTTGGAGCTTGCAGGCCCTGGAAATCCAAGCGCTCACCCGAATCGATCATGGCGAGTGTCAGATCCCTGATCTCACGTCGGTTCATACCGTTGAGCAGAATCGCCATTGCCATGGCGCTCATTTGCTCATCGGCGACTGAACCCTGGGTGTAACCAGCTACCAACCAGCGAATCTCATCGGTAGTGAGCTCACCGCGCTCACGCTTTTTGATGATTAGTTCAACGGCACTAAAGCTCACTTGCGCTCCACTAGGTCTTCTGGCCCGAAGGCGTCTGGCAATACCTCATAGATGGTCTTGATTCCGGAAACCGTGTTCAAGAGCATGCCTGGGGCATGGTGTTCATACAGCAGCTGTCGGCAGCGACCACATGGCATCAGCTCATTACCGTGCTTATCGACGCAGGCAAAGGCAACCAGCTTGCCACCACCGGTTCTAAACAGCTCGCTAACCAGAGAACACTCGGCACATAGGCCCAGCCCATAGGAAGCGTTTTCGACATTCGCTCCGGTGATCAGGCGACCATCGTCCGTAATCGCAGCGGCTCCAACCGGAAACTGCGAGTAGGGAACGTAGGAGCACTCCAGTGCCTTGATTGCAGCTGCCTTCAGCTCTGCCCAGTTGATATCCATGACTAGCCCTTGGTGTATGGCTGTGCCAGCGCCTTCGGCGGTCTAGAACGACCAACGAAACCAACCACAGCGATGATTGTCACTACGTAAGGAACCATCGTGATGAAGTCCGATGGAATACCAGGGCTAACCTGGTTTGCCCAGACGCGCAGGATGATTGAGAATCCAAACAACAGCGCTGCAAGCGATGCGTAGATGGGGTGCCAGCGACCAAGGATCATTACCGCGAGTGCGATAAAGCCAACGCCACCGGACATCTCGCGGCCAAATGCGCCACCGCCACCAATGGTTAGTGCCGCACCGCCAAAGCCAGCAATCGCACCACCGAGGGTCACCCACCAGAACCTGGTTCTACCTACGTTTACACCTACGGTGTCGGCCGCCAACGGGTGCTCACCAACTGCTCTGGCGCGCAAGCCGAGCTTGGTCTTGAACATTACAAACCACAAAAGCGGAACGATTAGTAGCGCCGCATAAACGGTAAGTCGGTTCTCGAAGAGCACTGGTCCTAGAACTGGAATATCGCTGAGCAGCGGAATCTTGATGATGTCCAAGGTGCCAGGGAAGTTCACGTTCTCACTGTCTTCAGTGAGCCACTGCTGATACAAGAAGTTGGTGATACCGATGACCAGCACGTTCAGCACAACACCAACGATGATCTGTTGAGCTAAGTACTTGATTGCGAAGACTGCCAAGACCATCGATAGCAGAGCTGCAGCAACCATGGCCGCGATGATTCCAAGGGTGTAGCTCTTGGTGATGGTGCTGACAACCGCGGCCATGAAGGCACCGGTTAGCAACTGACCCTCGATGGCGATGTTTGTAATTCCAACTCGCTCACTCATCACGCCGGCCATCGCACCCAAGATGATTGGCACGGCCAACACCAGGGCGGTGCCGGCAATGAAGGCAACCGGAACAGCGTTACCGGTTGCTAGCCAACCCAAAAGTGCAACCACGCCAATAAAACCGAAGACAATCGAAACCCAAATTGGGGTCTTGTGGTTGCGAACCGAGTAAAAGACTGACAGCCCGGCAAGCAGCAACATCAATGAGCCCGAAACAGTACCCAGCAGCATCGCATCGACATTGATGCTCGGAAGCTGAACCGCATCCTGTCGACGCGAGAGCTCGAAAGCGACCTCGCCCGGTTTGCCCGCGATGCCGAAGAAATAAAGCACCAGAAGACCCAGGGCTCCCATAACGGATGGTGCCTTGTAACCAACCTTTTCTTCCTTGGCTAGATTCACTTGGCACCTCCTCTCTTGAACCACTTAGAGGTGATAGCACCAAGCGCGTTCGTGGTTTGTGGCTTAGGCAGCCTGAACATCGCACGGATCAAAGGTGGTGCTGCGATGAACAAAACGATCGCGCCCTGCACGATACCTAGTACCTCGGGAGAAACTCCGATTACCTGCATCGATGGAGCACCCGCCTTAAAAGCACCGAACAGCAATCCGGCAAGCAAAACACCCGGAGCTGATGAGCCACCCAGGAGCGCAACGGTGATGGCATCGAAACCGATGCTTGCGTGAGAAGAAGGGGTCATACCGATGTTCACACCCAGCGCTTGGTTACCTGCCGCGACACCGACGAAGGCAGCCGATAGACCCATAGCCAAGATGTAGGTCTTGTCAACGCTGATACCCGCGGTCTTGGCAGCATCTGGGTTGAACCCAACCATGCGCAGACGGAAACCCACGGTGGAGCGCTCCATCAACCACCAGTAAACAACGACTGAGATCAGGGCAATAACTAGACCCCAGTGCAGGGCGTACTCATCACCCAGGAGCTTTGGCAACATGGCCGTTGCGGCAGGTGGATCGGCCTTTGGGTTACCAGCAGAGTTCTCGGCCTGCAGTAGAAGCGGATCGCGCATCAAGAAGGTGAACACCGACAGCGCTACGTAGTTGAGCATGATGGTGAGAATCACCTCGTGGGCGCCGGTTCTAGCTTTTAGGTAACCAACCAAGGCACCCATCAGGCTGGCTCCAACAACTCCGGCAATCATGGCCACGATCATGTGAATCAAAAACGGTAGCTCCATGCGGGTGGCTACGAAGGTGGCGAAGATCATGCCGAAGATCAGCTGACCGGTGCCGCCGATGTTGAAAAGACCGACTCGGAAAGCCAGACCGATTCCCAGACCTGCTGCAATCAACGGAGCACCAAGACGCAGAGTCTCGGTCAATGGGCGCAGTGCCTTCTCCAAAGTCTCAGCATCGGCGTTGTAAATGGCACCCTTGAACAAAGCACCATAGCCTGCGGAAACCACATTCCAAGCAGCTGCAAATGCATCGCCGGGGCGAGAGAAGAAGTAGCCCAGTGACTCTAGGAACTCCTTGTTGGAACCAATCATGAAGACAGCTCCAACCAAGAAGCCGAGCAAGACCGCGAGGATGGTTCTGGTGAAACCTCCGGCGAGAATCTCCTTCATCGCCTGCGAAAAACGTGCGTCTTTCTCACTCATGCGCCAACTCCCGCCATCATCTTGCCCAGGGTCTCTCTGGAGCTATCTGGGCTCACAATTCCAACAATCTGCCCGCGATACATCACGGCGATTCGATCCGCCAGAGCCAACACCTCATCAAGCTCGGTGGAGATCAAAATGACCGCCTTGCCAGCATCGCGCTCAGCAACAATCTGCTCGTGAATGAACTCAATGGAACCAACGTCAACACCTCTAGTGGGCTGAGCTGCAATCAATAGGTTCACGTCTCTCGAGAGCTCCCTCGCAACCACGACCTTTTGCTGGTTACCGCCGGAGAGCTTGCCGGCTGGGGTGTCAATCGAAGGGGTTCTGACATCGAAGCGCTCGACCAAATCAGTGGCCACCGACTTTCTGGTGGGGAAATTTATGTTCAGCCCCTTGGTGAACCGCGAACGGAAAGACTGGTTCAGCATCAGGTTCTCAGAGATGCTGAACTCCCCCACCAAACCATCCTTCTTGCGGTCTTCAGGCACGTAACCAACTCCAGACTCCAGGACAGTGCGCACTGACTCCCCGGCAAGCTCTTTGCCCAAAAGTTTGATTGAACCGCCCTTAATTGGGGTTCTAAGGCCCAAAAGCGCCTCGGCCAATTCGGTCTGACCGTTGCCCTGAACACCAGCGATCGCCAAAACCTCGCCGGCCTGAACGCTAAAGCTAATGCCGTTTACAGCACGCTGCAGGCGGTCATCCAAGACCGCGAGGTTCTCAACCTTGAGAACCTCGTTTCCAAGCTTGGCTGGGTCCTTATCGACCGTTAGGTCGACCTCGCGCCCAACCATCATTGAAGCCAGCTCTGAGGTCGAGGCCTCTGGAGATGCTGAACCAACCACCTGACCGAGTCGAATGACAGTGATACGGTTCGCGACCTCTTTAACCTCGCGAAGCTTGTGAGTGATGAAAACAATTGAAGTTCCACTCTGAGCGAGCTGACGCATGATGGCCATCAACTCATCGGTCTCTTGGGGAGTCAACACGGCGGTCGGCTCATCCAAAACCAAGACCTTGGCATCGCGCGAGAGTGCCTTGATGATCTCTACGCGCTGCTGCACGCCAACCGGTAGGTCCTCAACCAGGGCATCCGGATCAACATTGAATCCAAAGCGCTCGGAGATTTCGATTACTCGCTTACGAGCAGCCGCCATATCTAAGGTGCCACCAAAGCCAGTTGGCTCATTCCCGAGGGCGACGTTCTCGGCAACGGTGAAAACCGGGATGAGCATGAAGTGCTGGTGGACCATTCCGATACCGGCGGCCATGGCATCGCCCGGGCCACGGAACTGCTGAGGCTTGCCATCAAGCAGAATCTCACCCTCGTCAGCCTGGTAAAGGCCGTAGAGGACATTCATAAGGGTCGACTTACCCGCGCCGTTTTCGCCCAGCAAAGCGTGAATCTCACCAGGCTCAACACTGAGGCTGATCTGGTTGTTCGCTACCAATGTTCCAAAGCGCTTGGTTATCCCGCGCAGCTCTAATTTCACTTGGCACTCCTTCGTGCAGACACTCTATTGTGCCAAAGAAAAGGGCCGCGGAGTTTCCCCCGCGGCCCCAATCGTTTGACTGAATTACTTCAGTGGGTCGATCTCGCCGGAGATGATGCCGGCTTCTAGCTCTGCTAGGCGAGCCTTGACCTCGTCAGAGACCTTGGACTCGAACTCGTATAGCGGGCTTAGACCGGTTCCACCGTTTGCCAGGGTTCCGACGTAAGCGTCGCCAGTGAATGCGCCACCAGCTGATAGCTCAGCAAGGATGTCGTAAACCGCGTTGGTCATTCGCTTCTCAGCTGAGGTTAGAACTAGTGATGCGTACTCAGGAGAGGTTAGAGCGATGTCCTTGTCAACACCGATCATTACGGCGTCAACGCCAGCTTCCTTGATTGCCTCGGATACTGCACCGAACTGGAAACCAGCTACTGGGAAGATCACGTCAGCACCAGCAACTAGCTGTGCAGCTGCGATTGCCTTTGAGGTACCAGAGTTAGGGGTGAAGTCACCCATGAAGTCACCCTTGTCTGGGGTGGCTGGGTCCCAACCGACAACCTTCACGTCGGTTCCAGTCTCAGCACCGTATGCCATTGCACCGTAGTAGTAACCAGTCATGAAGTCGGTTACTGCTGGGATGTTAACGCCACCGTAGGTACCTACAACCTTGGTGGTTGAGTAGGCAGCTGCTAGGTAGCCAGCTAGGTAGCTGGACTGGTTCATGGCGTATGAAACTGGCTTTAGGTTTGCGTTGCCCTCGCTCCAACCGTCGATGGTCACGAACTGGACCTCTGGGTTAGCAGCTGCAGCAGCGTTTACGTCTGCAACTAGTGCAAAACCAACTGCGAAGGTTACGTCACAGCCCTGGTCAACCATGGCCTGTAGGTTTGGTGCGAAGTCCTCTGGAGTGTTGGACTCTGCTTCTGCAATCTGAACGCCTAGCTCAGTCTGAGCCTTCATTAGACCGTCGTAAACGGACTCGTTGAAGGACTTGTCGTTCCAGCTACCCTCGTCAGAGACTGCACATGCTAGGTAGTCCACGGTTGGAGCAGCACTGGTCTCAGTCTCGCTGGCGGTCGGCTCTGCCTCTGGTGCGGCAGCGCAACCAGTCAGCACAAGTGCCGATGCGCCCAGCAGGGCGAATGCGGCGGATGCATTCTTTAGCTTCAAGGTTTCCTCCTGAAATTTGGATGGCGCGGATGCGCCTGATTTGGCTTTAGCCTAGCTGTTCAACAGAGTCCAAATCGGGCTTAGCTTTGGAAGAAACAGAACCTTATTGAATTCGTTACAAATGGTTCTAGAGAAGCTCTGAGTGACCCGACTGCTTTAGGACATCGACCAAGGACTTGACCTTTTGAGCGTGCTCCTTAGTGGTCACCAGCAAAGCATCCGGGGTGTCAACGACGATCACATCTTCCAAGCCGATAAGTGCCACCAGCCGATTGGTGTCGCTCACCAAAATGCCCGAGGACGAATCCGCCAAAACCTTGCCGTGGCCTAGCACCGCGAGGTTGCCCTTGCGGCCCTGGGACTGCAACTCAGCTATGGCAGCGAAGTCACCGACATCGTGCCACTCGAATAGTCCGGGGACAACAGCCACCAATCCCTCGGCAGCAGCCGGCTCCGCAATCGCGTAGTCGATTGCGATCTGAGTAAGTCTTGGCCAAAGCTGAGCCATCAAACTGGCTCGCTTGGGTGTATCCCAGCCTTCAGCCAACTGCATGATTCCAGCGTGCAGACTGGGTTGAGTCTTTTCGAGGACAGACAGCAAAAGTTTGGCGGGAGCGATGAACATGCCCGCATTCCAGAGGTATTCACCCGACTCCACGTATTTGCGTGCCAGCTTGATGTTTGGTTTTTCTACAAACTCCAAAACCTCACAGGCGCTCTCGGATGGCAGTCGGTCACCCTTGTGGATATAACCAAAAGCCACCGAAGCCTCGGTGGGCTGCAAACCGATGGTCACGATTTTGCCGGTGGCGGCAACATCAACAGCCTCGTGCACTGCCTTTTGGAACTTGGCATTGTCGGTGATCACATGGTCCGCAGCAAAGGACCCGATGATGACATCGGGCTCGCGCTGCATTAGAACTGCGGCTGCGAGTGCGATTGCCGCGGTCGAATCTTTGGGGCTTGGCTCAAGGATCAAGTCTTTGACATTTAGATCTGGCAATTGCTCGGCAACCGCATGGGAGTGAACGTCTCCGGTGACCACCATGATGCGCTCATGGGCAATAGGAGTGAGGCGGTCCCAGGTGTCCTGCAGCAGGGTTTGACCGCTACCGGTTAGATCATGCAGAAACTTAGGGGCGCTTGCCCTCGACAGTGGCCACAGCCTTGATCCCACGCCCCCGGCAGGAATGACGGCGTAAAAACGCTCGTTTGGAGATTGATTACTCACCGAATCACCCTAAAGCAATCGGTGGTTTAGCGGAAGATAGCCACCCGCAAGCGGTTAGACTTTTACATAATCCCTTACTATCCATGGAGGCTAGCGTGGCAGTTCGGCCAGCGGGGACCCTCTACCGAGGCAAAGTCGGTATGTGGTCCTGGGTGCTTCACCGCATCACCGGTGTAGCAATCTTCTTCTTCCTTCTCGTTCACGTGCTTGACACTGCCCTGGTTCGCGTCTCCCCTGATGCTTACAACGTGGTCATTGAGTCCTACAAGACCCCAATCATCGGCATGGCTGAGCTTGGTCTTGTCGGAGCAATCTTGTTCCACGGTCTAAATGGACTTCGCATCATTGCGGTGGACTTCTGGTCCAAGGGAACCAAGTACCAGAACGTAATGTTCTGGGC
>JACCDN011163486.1_pt1 | contig 67220 bp, 65 predicted proteins | sample 7441691 | NCBI WGS metagenome assembly JACCDN01 (sample SAMN15323439, study PRJNA562643) | freshwater metagenome | isolation source: river surface water | place: USA:Blue River Watershed | collected 2017-08-16
GGTTTTCTGTAATCTCGAGCGCCATGGTGAAGCAATTCGTGAAATTCTGAACGAAGCTATTGAGAATTCAACAGCGCTTTATGACTATCAGCCGCGCTCTAAAGAGAGCATGGTTGGCTGGTTCGAGTCCAAGCGCGCGGGCGATTTTCCGGTGATCGGTGTTGAGTCTGCAGAGGGCAAGCTACTTGGTTTCGCGACCTACGGGACTTTTCGAGCCTGGCCTGCCTTCAAGTATTCGGTAGAGCATTCGATCTATGTGCACCATGAGCATCGCGGTCAGGGGCTAGGGGAGAAGCTTCTCGCGGCGATTATTGAGGCAGCCAGAGAACAGCAGAAGCATGTATTGATCGGCGGTATCGACTCGAGCAACTCGGGCAGCATTGCACTGCACGAAAAGCACGGCTTCAAAAAAGTCGGTGAGTTGCCACAGGTCGGATTCAAGTTCGGCCGCTGGCTAGACATGGCTTTTTATCAACTGATGCTGGAAACCCCTCAAAACCCAACCGACGGTTAGTAGGCCTCGCGCTGTTTTGCGCATCCAGTTGATTCGGTGGGGCAAAACTAGACTGAACCCATGGCTACTAACCCAATATTTGACTGGCTCATCGCCTATGGCACCACCGCGATGGAATTCGTTGGCGTTGTGGCATTTGCTCTTTCAGGGTTGCTTGAAGCCTCAAGGCGCAAATTTGACATCGTCGGCATGGCGATGGTCGCGGCTCTAACAGCATTCGCCGGAGGCACACTGCGCGATATTTTGCTTGATCGCAGACCATTCTTTTGGGTTGAGAACGAGTTTTATGTCTGGGGAATCCTGGTGGTCAGTTTGCTGCTGCTCATCTTTGTGCGTCGAGCCCACCTGCAGCTGACCGAGAAGGCAGTGGAATGGCCCGACGCGATTGGCTTAGGCATTTTCGCGGCCGGCGGAACCCAGATGTCTCTTGATAGCGGCATGCCATGGTTGATCGCGGTGGTATTGGGTGTGGTCACAGCAACATTCGGTGGCGTTGCTCGCGACATTGTTGTAAATCACGTTCCAAGAGCGTTCACTGACCACGAGCCATATGCGGTCATTGCTTTCGCGGGCGGTTGGCTAGTTATTTTGCTAAATGAAATTGGGCTCGAACGTTGGGTGACGATGCTGACTGCAGCAACAGTTATGACCGCGGTTCGATTTGCTGTGATGCTTTGGGGATGGAAAGTGCCTGCTTGGCGGGCTTAGCCAATAACAGTCTGGCGGGCGCTAGTTACAGACTGACGGGCTTAGCTAGCGGCTGACTCTTCGTTGGTGCACGGCACCAGTTGCGCAACGCGCTGTGGTGTGACACCGAGCAATACGGCGATGTCGCGCATAGTCAAACCTTCATCGCGCATGCGAGAAACCACGTCGCGAATTTCTGCGGAAGCTTCTTCTTGCAGGCGCTGCGCGGTGGTCATTTTGTCTTGAGCGGCCTCAAGGTCGCAGATGATGCCCGGCATAACCGCTTCAACCTTGATGACAATGTCGCACTTGTCGGTGCCGGTGGCATCGTGGGCGAGGGTCTTGATTTGATCGGTGGCTTTGTCTAGGCGCTTTGCAACGGTTCTGAAGTTGTTCAATTCAGGAACGGCGACCAACCAACCATCTGCTTGGCGTTCGAACTTTGCTTTGATTTCCAAAACAACCTCCTGAAATTTGTAAAGGGCTACTTGACAATTCTTGTAAACCCGTGCTTTACTAAACATCGTAAGCGCGAACGCGCATCAACACAACTACTAACAAAACAAGGAATATCAATGGACGCTCTAAACATCGTTATTGCAGTTGCTGCTCTTGCGCTATCTGTTTTCACCGCTTTCGGTTTCTACAAGGCTGGTTCTTTCAAGGCAAAGTCACCTCGCGAGACTCTGCTAGCTGCGGGCTTTGGCTGGGTTGAGAAGACCCCATTCGGCGTTGTTCGTCTAGTTGCTTGGCTTGAGATTCTTGGTGCCCTAGGTATCGTTCTAGCCCCTCTGGCTGCATACTTTGTTCCTGGTTTCGCTTGGGCACAGGCCCTAGGCGTTGCAGCTGCTGCTGGCCTAGCACTGACCATGATTGGCGCTTTCTGGGTTCACGCAGCTCGCGGCGAGGCAAAATACACCTGGAAGATGAACCTAAACCTGTTCCTGGTGGCAACTGTTTCTGCAGTGCTTCAGGCTCTAGTGGTTCTTCCTCTGTTCTAATTTCGATTAGTTAGCTTTTCGACAACAGCCCTGTTGGCTGCCCGTTTTAGGGTGGCTAGCAGGGTTGTTGCAGTTACTCCGATCAACACGGATGTCGTTACTGCGCGCCCAAGATCCCAAATCAAGCCACCGGTGGCGATCTCGAACCGAATAAATCTGATGAGGTTTTCGGCAACGCCCGCGCCAGGCACAAATGAAACCGAACTGCCTAATCCGGCTAAGTATGGCCAGTTCCACATGGTCATCAAGGCGCCAAAGGCGAAACTCGCCAGCACCGCATATGGGATCAGTAGCAATCTCGGCGTTCGAATTTGCGGCAGAGCCCCGGCACCGAAGCCAACCAGGCCGATTGCAATCATTTGAAAAGGCAGCCAAGGACCAAAGCCACCCGAGATAAGCGCCGAAAAGAGCAGTGAACTGCTGCCCAAAATAAACCCAAAGCTGCTGCCAAAAACATAGGCAGCGATAATCACAATGAAGAAGGCGGTTTCGATGCCGGCAACACCAGCACCAAGCAGTCGAACCACGCCGTTTAGTGCGATCAATACCGCCAGTACAGCCAGCTGCCTAGGCCCAAGCTGTTTCGTGCCAAATTCCAGAAACAGCAGAGCAAGAATCAGGGGAGCGATTACGAAAGCCGCGAACTGTGCGGTTGCTATCTGCGAAGGCGCAGCGCTGTTAATAAGCAGCGGCCAGACGAACACCAAAACAGATGTCGCCAGCGCCACAAAAATCACGGTTTGCCGAAGCAGATTCAGGGTTCTCTCGCCGCTAAACATGATCGATACCTGACTGCCCGCCGCCATAAATCATTTCTCCAGCTATCTGAATCGGCTTGGCCAAAACTCCGGCATCGATGCTCACAATTTCGTCGGCTATTTGTTCGGCAAAATGCGAATCATGGGTCGCCAGAATGATGTTCTGACCTTGGGACTGAAGCGAGCGCAGCTGGGAGGCTAGCTTGTGCCTTGCGGTTTGATCAAGCCCACGGGTTGGCTCATCTAGCACCAGTAGTGGGGCCTGTCGCACAGTTTGAACCGCAACAGCTAGAGCTAATTGTTGGCCCGCGCTCAAATCGCGCGGGTGAATACTCGGATCAATTCGGCCCACCAAATCGGCAAACCGTGAAGAAGTCGAACCTTTAGGCACCTGGGCATAAGAATCAGATTCGTTGAACTCAGCAGAAAGGTTCTGCAAAAAGAGAAGGTCAGAAGCCTTCTGCGGAACCATAACTGCATCAAAGTCTTGCTGAATTTTCCACAGCAGTGTGGTTTTACCTGATCCGTTTGGCCCCATCACCACAACGATCTTCGAATCGGGGTTTGTACGCTTTAGGTTCCAGTTTTCATTTTGAACCAGCAGGGGCGAGTTGGCTGCCTCTAGATTTTCAAACTTTTGAACAGTTCCGTCTAGATTCACGACCGCCACCGAATCGGCGACCATTCCGATCTGATCGATCCGGTGCTCGCTGGCGATGATTGCATAGCCATGATTCGTGCTCAGGTCGGCGAGCAAATCGGTGACCGCTTTTGCGCCCTCGGCGTCGAGAGCCGATGTCGGTTCATCGAGCAAAAGAATTTTTTGACCACCGACAAGGGCAGCTGCGATTGCAACTCGCTGTTGCTCGCCACCTGAGAGTTCTGTGACCTTGCGGTCAAGAATTTCGGTGATGTTTAGCCTGTCTGCAATTTCACGGATGCGCTCGCGCATTTGAGGCTCAGGTACGCCGGCCTGCTCAAGCCCGAACGCCAATTCTTCGATAACCGTTTCGGCAACAAACGAGCCTTCTGGTTGCTGGCTCACATAACCAATCAGATCGGATAAATCCTGCGGCCTGGCACCGATGCATTCTTGCCCGTTGATTCGAATCGACCCCGAAAGGCGCCCACCGGTGAAGCTTGGCGCCAGCCCAGCGAGAGCCATCAGCAATGTTGTTTTGCCAGAGCCGGTAGGCCCAAGCAGCACCATGAATTCTGAATCTCGAACTATCAAATTCACGCGCAATAGCGCAGCGTCGTGACTGTTCGGATAGGTAAATGTGAGTTGAGAGATTTCGATCACGCGAAAACCCCCATGAGCCCGAGCGCCGAAATAAAGATTGCGCCAAAGGCGATTAGGCAATCAATCGCGCCAATTCTGTTCGAGTTCAACTTGGTTCGTTGACCAGGCGCTGATCCAAGTCGAATTGCAGTTGCAGCAAATAAAACGGCAAGCACCAAAAGCAAGATCGCCAACAGCGACTGGGCCGAGCCAAGCAGCAAAAAGGTCGCGGCAATAACCAAAACCAGCGACATCAGGCTGAACAAGCGCGTGAATAGTCGCTTTGAAGTTGAAGTCGGCAGCGCTCGGCCGAAACCTCTAGTTGCCATTGTCGCCGCTAAGTGGAAAGACTGGGCAATAGCGTCTTCGAGCACTGGAATCACAACTCGATTGACCACGTTCTGTTTGCGTGAACGACCTCTAAGCGCTTGAGTTGCTCGCACTCGCTCAAAACCAGCAACCAAGGCCGGTGCAAAGTTGAACGCGATGGCTAGGGCTGTGCCAATTTCTTGCATCGCACCAGGAATCGAGCGCAGCAATTTCTTGGGGGAGCCGAGCGTATTTGCTAGGCCGGCACTCAGAACAATTGCAGCGAGTCGCAACCCTTCGGTGGCGGCAGATTTGAATGAGTCGACGGTCACGGCACCGAAGAGATCAATTTGCCCGAGCCATCCAAGTGGAATGGTGACCGGCGGAACCGTAAACAGCGGATCAGATTCAACAGTTTGGTAATTGAATATGACGCGGAAAAGCAGTCTGGTGACAAGCACTGCAATCGCAAGCAGGACATACATGCGAACTGATTTCGAGTAGTCAGAGCCAGTCGGCGCGGCCAGACCAAGGCTCGACAGAACCAAAACCAACGCCAGCAAAGTCGGCAAGCCCGAGTTAGAAGCCAAGGCGATGAGCCCCAAGCTCAATAGCCACCAGCTAGCTGGGTGTGGCTGAAGCTTCGGTTTCAGTCGGCTCAACTTGTTAGACCACTATTGACAAATGAATGCGGCGGCTGGCAGCACAGGCAGTGCGTTAGGGTCGTCGTTTTCGACAAACACCCAAGCCTCGAAATCGCCACACTCAGGCTTGGTCTCGGCAGCACCGACGTCGCTTAGGCGCCAGGTGCTAGGGCCAAGTGAGTTGGCTTGAAAATATGACCAGTATCCAAGGTTGTAAGTGGGTTTTGATCCACAGCTCTGAACCTCTTCTGCTGGATAGCCGTTGATGCGACAGGCAAATCCAATCGGATACTTCTTTGAGCCCTCAACTTTGACGCCCGTTGCAGTGGGCAGATCCCAGCCCGAGCCAGTGAAGTCTTTGGCACACTTAGTGACCGACTCGATACCCGAGCTCTTGCCGAAATCAACAGTTAGCGTGACGCCCGAACCAACGCATGGGCCGTCAATTGCTGAACTGGCGAATTCTGATTCTTGAGCCATTTCGTTAGTCGAACCGTTGGTGAAAAAAGAAAAAGCACCGATGATGGCGACGAGTGCAATGAGTCCGACAAGAACCGGACGAAGTGGAATTTGCTTCACTGCCAAAAGGCCTTTCTAACTGGCAAACTGCCCGTTCAGGCTAGCATCGGTGAACCGCGCTACCAGACCCGGCAAGAAACATTGGGTCAAAAAGCGTCGATTGCAATTTTTACGGCAAGGCCGACAATCAGCAGCCCACCGATCGACCCAATCCATGGCCTAACCCGATTGCTGGTGATCTGCCTCAGACCTAGGCCGGCAAGGGCGAGCCCCTGCTGCCAAATTACAGAACCGACAAAAACACCAATTGCGAAAATTAGTGCCCATTGCAGAAGTGAGGCTCCAATTGAAGTCGCAGCGTCGCCGGCACTACCAATCTCTAGCGAAGGTGCGATTGCCAAGAAATACAGCGCAGTTGGCGGGTTCAAAATGGTGGCGCCGGCAAATTTGGTGAAGGTGAGCCCACGACTGCCAGTGCTGGTTTGCGCGGCCAGCGCATTTTCACCAGCCCCAAACAGACGAAGATTGCGAATCAGGGTTTGCAAACCCAAAACAAGCAAAATTGCAGCCCCACCAAGGCTTAGCCATAACCCAAAATCGCTAAGCAGATTCGCAATTATTTGGCCCAGTGCAAAAACGGTGAAGGCATAGCTGAAGTCGACGGTAGCCATGGCTAGCGCACCTATGGCGCCATGCCTTATTCCGCGCTCGATGGTGGTATTCATCAGCATGATGGCCATTGGGCCAACCGGAATTGCCAACGCTAATCCGGCAAAAAAACCAATCGCGAACAAATCAAGCATCATGTTTCATTTCAATTTCACAAGCCTCGGTTGCGCCAGGCAGTCGGTGGCGGTTGGCCGCAATAAGGCGATAGGCAAGTGCCGAAATCGGGCCGCCCGCTTCAATAAGCGCACCGAGCATTTTGTGCAGCGGATTTCTCTGCTGCTGCAAAATCCAGGCGGCGGCTCTGTGGCCGGCAAATTTACTCGATTGGCCAACCAGCCATATCGACTTCTCAAAGTCAGCTCGATTTAGGCCAAAAACATCTGTCGGCAACTTTTGAAACGGCTTGTAAGCGGGAAACCATGCCAGGCGATTGAGCCCGAATTGCAGACTTCGGTTGCAAAATGCGCAGTCCCCGTCATAAATCAGAACCGCCAGCTCGCGATCGCCTGCATCCAACATGTTTTTAGGCTACGCCAAACCTGCCTAAAACGAGCATCACGGGCTAGACTTAGAGCCGCAGGGGCCCAAAGTTGCAATTCTGCACCCCCGAGATTCAATTCGAAATATAAATCAGCGCAATAGCTCAAATTCGTTTGGGCTGCCGTGCGCGAAAACACAAGGATGTTCCCATGGCGCTAGCCAATAGAGATGACCTACGCAACGTTGCAATCGTTGCCCACGTAGACCACGGCAAGACCACTCTGGTCGATGCCATGCTTCGCCAGACTGGCTCATTCAGCGACCACGCCGCTGTGGGCGAGCGCGTCATGGACTCAGGTGACCTTGAGCGCGAAAAGGGAATCACCATCCTTGCCAAGAACACCGCTATTGCCTACAAGGGTGAGCACTCAGGCGGCAAAGAAATCACCATCAACGTGATTGACACCCCGGGCCACGCCGACTTCGGTGGCGAGGTTGAGCGCGGTCTGTCAATGGTTGACGGTGTTGTTCTTTTGGTCGACGCATCTGAAGGCCCACTGCCTCAGACCCGTTTCGTGCTTCGTAAGGCACTGGAGTCAAAGCTTCCGGTTATTTTGCTGGTCAACAAGACCGACCGCGGCGATGCACGCATCGACGAGGTTGTCGAAGAGACTCACGACCTACTTTTGGGTCTAGCTTCAGACCTTCACGACTCAGTGCCAGACCTAGACATCGACGGCATTCTTGAACTGCCAATCATTTATGCATCTGGTCGAGCCGGTGTTGCCAGCCTGACCAAGCCAGCCGACGGCACTTTGCCAGAAGGCAAAGACCTAGAGCCACTATTCGGCGCCATCATGAAATACATCCCGGCCCCGACCTTCGACGACGAAGCACCGCTTCAGGCGCACGTGACCAACCTCGACGCGTCACCATTCCTTGGTCGTCTAGCTTTGCTTCGCATCTTCAACGGCAAGCTAAAGAAGGGTCAGCAGGTTGCTTGGGTTCGCCAGGATGGCACCACTCAGAACGTAAAAATCACTGAGCTGCTTAAGACCAAGGCTCTTGAGCGATTCCCGACCGAAGAGGCAAACCCAGGCGACATCGTTGCCGTTGCCGGTATCGAAGACATCACCATTGGTGAGACTTTGGCTGACCCGAACGATGTTCGCCCGTTGCCAATGATCACTGTTGACGACCCTGCAATCTCGATGACCATCGGTATCAACACTTCGCCGATGGCCGGTCGCGTCAAGGGCGCAAAGGTCACCGCACGTTTGGTTAAAGACCGCCTAGACAAAGAGCTAATCGGTAACGTTTCGATTCGCGTTCTTCCTACCGAGCGTCCGGATGCCTGGGAAGTTCAGGGCCGTGGCGAGCTTGCACTGGCAATTCTGGTTGAGCAGATGCGTCGCGAGGGTTATGAGCTAACCGTCGGCAAGCCACAGGTAGTTATCAAGAAGATCGACGGCAAGACTCACGAGCCTTTCGAAGACCTAACCATCGACGTTCCAGACGAGTTCTTGGGTGCAATGACTCAGCTCCTTGCTTCTCGCAAGGGCCAGATGCTCAACATGACCTCAAACAACACCGGCTGGACCCGCATGGAATTCAAGGTTCCTAGCCGTGGCCTTATCGGTTTCCGCACAGAGTTCTTGACTTCAACCAAGGGCACCGGTATCGCTAACGCGATTTCAGCCGGATACGGCCCATGGGCTGGCGACATCCAGACCCGTCAGAACGGCTCAATGGTTGCTGACCGCGCTGGTTCAGTAACCCCGTTCGCGATGATTGGTCTTCAGGAGCGCGGCTCATTCTTCGTAGAGCCAACCTCAGAGGTTTATGCCGGAATGGTTGTTGGCGAGAACTCACGCGCTGATGACATGGAAGTCAACATCACCAAAGAGAAGAAGCTCACCAACATGCGTGCAGCTTCATCTGACGAGTTCCAGTCACTAACCCCACCGCGCAAGCTTTCACTAGAAGAGTGCCTCGAGTTCGCTCGCGAAGACGAGTGTGTTGAGGTCACCCCAGAAGCAACCCGCATTCGCAAGGTTGAGCTTGACCCGAACATTCGTGCTCGTCAAGCTTCAGCCCGCAAGCGCGCATCTGAATAAGGGCAGGCTCGCTTAGGTTCTGACCTAAAGTATTGCTATGGCTAAAGGAACGTTTGCACCAAAGCGACTTCTGATAGTTCACGCGCACCCAGACGACGAAAGTCTGTCGACCGGGCACATCATCGCTGACACCTTGAAGTCGGGGGCAGAGGTGTATCTGCTGACCCTGACTCGGGGCGAGCGTGGCAAGATCCGCCTCGAAGAGCTCAAGCCGCTCGAGGGTGATTTGCACGGTATGGCCGCGTTTAGAAGCCAAGAGCTTCGCGAGGCAATCAAAAATTATCCGGGCCTGAAGCATTCTTTTGCGGGCACTCGCGCCTATCTAGATAGCGGTGCTCGCCTAAATTCAATGGGCAAGTTGGCCAAGCCGCGCAATCTTGACAACCTAGCATTGGCGGCAACTTCACCATCGGTGATTGCTGAAGACATCATGGCTGTGATGCGCGAATTTAAGCCAGACACCGTGCTCACTTATAACCGCAAGGGTGGCAATAACCACCCAGATCACAAAGTGGCTCACGAAGCAACTGCCATGGCAGTTCGCAAGATTTCTCGCAAGGTTCGTCGCGCCCCAGAATTCTGGGTGATTGCCGGTCGAAACGAAAAATTCGATGTTGCCATTGGCGGCAAAGAGACTGCAGCCATTAAAAAGGCGGCTCTCGAAGCGCACGCAAGCCAGATCGATGCTCGCGAAAGCAGCTACAGCGTTAGCAACGGCGAAGTTCTGAAATACAACGAACCAGAGCACATTCGCCTGGCTTCTCCGAGCCCACTGGTGCACCTGCGACCTGCGTTCACTTTCCTCTGGGCCCTGCCACTCGGCGCCCTGCTGGGCCTTGCCGGCACGCTGCTGCACCAGGTAGAAGGCGATGGTTTTCCGCTCGGACTAGTTGTCGCAATGACCATGGTCGGCTCACTGGCGCTGGCTTTGCGACTGCTGCGCAGCAGCCGAGGCGCCCTCTATCTAATGGCAGCCAGCTTCGCTCTAACTGTTTTTCAGCTCGCTCAACGTCAGCCTGGTGGAGAAGTCCTAATTTTGGGAAATTCGGCCGGAAACATTTGGGCTTATGGCTCAATTGGGCTGTGTGCCTTGATAATTTTGTTTCCTAGTATTCATCCATCGTCATGGGGCAAAAGCGCCTCAGGGCACCGTTAGGAGTTCTCGTGACCTACGTAATCGCGCTTCCATGCGTTGACGTTAAAGACAAGGCCTGCATCGAAGAGTGCCCGGTTGACTGCATCTATGAAGGTGAGCGTTCGCTTTACATTCACCCGGATGAGTGTGTTGACTGTGGCGCCTGTGAACCAGTTTGCCCGGTCGAGGCGATTTATTACGAAGACGACCTTCCATCTCAGTGGGCTGATTACTACAAGGCAAACGTTGAATTCTTTGATGACCTAGGTTCACCGGGCGGCGCTGCCAAGGTCGGCAAGATTGCCAAGGATCACGCGGTCATTTCTGCTCTGCCACCGCAGGGCGAGTAATCCCGATGTTCGATCGACTGCCCGAGTATCCGTGGGAATCACTGAAGCCATATGCGGCAAAGGCCGCTAAGCATGCCGGTGGGGCAGTAGACCTATCAGTTGGCTCACCGGTTGACCCAACCCCAGAGGTTATTCAGCAGGCACTAGTTGATTCATCTAACGCTCCGGGCTATCCAAGCACCGGCGGTTCTCCAGAATTCAAAGCCGCAGTGGTCGAGTGGTTTGCTCGTCGTCGCGCCGTTCCTGGCCTTTCGCCAGATCAGGTGATGCCGTCTATCGGCTCTAAAGAGCTAATCAGTTGGCTTCCTCTATTTATGGGCCTTGGCCCTGGCGATGCTGTGGTGCAACCAAAGGCCGCTTATACCGCCTATGAGGTCGGTGCGGCACTTTGCGGTGCTGAGCTGATTAGTGAAGACGACCCAGCAAAATGGCCGGCCAATGCCAAATTGATCTGGATCAACTCACCAGGAAACCCAGACGGTCGCGTTATGGACGTCGATGAGATGCGCACAGCTGTGGCAAAAGCTCGTGAGCTAGGCGCGCTTTTGGCTAGCGATGAGTGCTATGCCGAGCTCGGTTGGAACGAGTGGGACACCAAGGTTATTCCGAGCATTCTTGACCCGCGGGTTATCGAAGGTAATTTTGACGGCGTCATTGCTCTTTATTCGCTGAGCAAGCAGTCGAATATGGCTGGCTATCGTGCAGCTTTTGCTGTGGGCGCAGCTGACCTAATCAAGGGTTTGGTCAACTTGCGCATGCACTCTGGCCTAAACACTCCGGGGCCAGTTCAGCGAGCAATGGCTGTGGCGCTCGGTGACGAAGAACACGTGCGCGTTGAAAAAGAGATTTATCGCGAGCGTCGCACTGTGTTGCTTGACGCGATTCGCGACTATGGATTTGAGCTCGCCGAGAGTCAGGCCGGACTTTATCTTTGGGCGACCCTGAACGAAGACTGCTGGAAAACCGTTGATCGCATGGCCGAGCTCGGCATCGTTGTGGTTCCAGGCACCTTCTATGGCCCGAGCAACGATAAATACGTGCGTTTTTCAATCACAGCAACCGATGACAAAATTGCCGAAGGTGCACGCCGCTTGCGCGATGCCATAGGCTAAACCCACCGCAAAATAAAGCACTAGGAGCCTAGATGACCTCTAGCGACAACGTTTCACTGACCTATGGTGAAAACACTTTCGACCTACCAATCATCCAGAGTGTTGATGGGCCGTCATCGATTGACGTTTCGAAACTGACCGCACTAACCGGACTTACCGCTTATGACCAAGGTTTCGTTAATACCGCTTCGACGAAGTCAGCTATCACCTTCATCGATGGTGGCAACGGAGTGCTTCGTCACCGCGGTTATCCAATCGAGCAGCTTGCCGGCTCAAAGAGCTTTCTAGAGGTTGCCTACCTACTGATTTATTCAGAGCTACCAACCGCAGACGAGCTAAGTGCATTCGAAGACCGCATTCGCCGTCATACTTTGGTTCACGAAGACCTAAAGAACCTATTCACCGCGATGCCGCAGAGTGCTCACCCAATGGCCGTGCTTGCTGCCGGAACCACTGCACTTTCAACTTTCTATCCTGACTCCTTAGATCCACACGATCCTGAGCAAGTAGAACTGTCTACCATTCGCCTTTTGGCCAAGTTGCCAGTATTGGCTGCCTACGCTCACAAAAACAGCCTTGGCCAGGCACTGCTTTATCCAGACAACTCACTCTCATATGTCGAGAACTTCTTGCGCCTAACCTTTGGCAACGCTGCCGAGGCTTATGTGCAGAACCCAGTTGTCACCAAGGCGCTAGACACCCTGTTGGTGCTGCACGCAGACCACGAACAGAACTGTTCAACCTCAACCGTTCGCCTGGTTGGTTCGAGCCAGGCAAATCTGTTTGCCTCAATCTCATCGGGCATCAACGCCCTGTTTGGCCCGCTTCACGGTGGCGCCAACGAGGCTGTATTGCTAATGCTCAAAGAGATTCAAGAGTCAGGCATGTCGGTTCAAGAGTTCGTTCAAAAGGTCAAGAACAAAGAAGACGGCATCCGCCTAATGGGCTTCGGTCACCGCGTCTACAAGAGCCTTGACCCACGTGCGCGCATCGTCAAGGCAACCGCAGACAAGGTGCTCAGCGAGCTTGGCGTTAGCGACCCACTGCTAGACATCGCCAAAGAGCTAGAGGCCGCGGCGTTAGCCGATGACTACTTCATCGAGCGCAAGCTCTACCCGAACGTCGATTTCTACACCGGCGTTATCTACAAGGCATTGGGCTTCCCACCTCGCATGTTCACCGCACTGTTTGCTGTTGGTCGCTTGCCTGGATGGATCGCTCACTGGCGCGAAATGAACTTGGATCCGGCGACAAAGATTGGTCGCCCTCAGCAGATTTATGTTGGTGAACCAAAGCGAGACCTCAAGGGGTTCTTCGGATAACCCAAAAAAATCGCCCAGCCAATTGGCCGGGCGATTTTTATTTTCAGGCTTGTTAATAGCGAACTAATTGCGAACTAACCAGTAGACATTGGTGTCGCCATAGTTCTTCTCTTCATCAAGGGTTAGCTCTTTAGGAAGCCCAACTGCACCGGTGCGACTCGAGCGTTCCAGCATTATTACCGCATCCTTCGACAGGCGAGGCAGAAGGTCTACCAAGTTTTGTGCCACCTCGTCGTTGCTGATGTCATAAGGCGGGTCGATGAACACCAGGTCGTATTCGCCAGCATCACTAGCTAGAAAGTTGACCACTGATTTGTTGGCTACCTTGGTCATTTGGTCATAAAAGCCTTCTTTTTCAAGGGCCTTTTGAATCGTGCTTGAGTTTGCAACGCACACCGCGGCGGCTTTGCCGTCTCGCTCTACCATCATTGCCGACTTGGCTTCACGGCTGATTGCCTCGAGGGCGAGGGCTCCAGTTCCGGCATACAGATCTAGCACTCGAGCGCCAAAAATTAGGTCTCGTGCCGCCAGGCGATTAAAAATCGACTCGCGAATTCGGTCGCTGGTTGGTCTGGTTGATTTTGCTGGCGAGGCCAACTGCCGTGATCCGGCGATGCCGCCAATAATTCTTGTCATAACCCGCCAAGCCTAACCGTTGGCCGCCTAGCGAACAGCGAAGATAGTCACATGCTTTTGCCAACCCAACCGCTTGATCGCCTGCTCGGTGATCGCACGGCCAAAGCATTCGCGCGTCATTTGGGGCTCAAAACGGTTGCCGACCTGCTTCAGCATTTTCCTCGTCGCTATTCATCTCGAGGCGAACTGACCCCAATTAATCAGATTCCGTTGGGCGAATCGGTGACTGTGGTCGCCGACATCCTTGAAGTTCGTGAACGCCGGATGAAAGGCAAAAACGGCAGCATTCTCGAGGTCAAAATCACCGATGGCAACGGCTCAATGAGCCTGACCTTCTTCAATCAGGCTTGGCGCGCAAAAGAACTAAAACCGGGGCAGCGCGGTTTGTTTGCCGGAAAAATCGGCAGCTATCAAGGAAAGCTGCAGCTTGCGCACCCTGACTACGAATTGTTCCCCGAAGACATTTCAGCCGAAGACGCCAAGCGCTGGGCCGACCTGCCGATTCCGATTTATCCGGCTGCATCGAGCGTCACTACCTGGGCGGTGGCTAGGGCTATGGCTGTGGTGTTAGACACACTTGGTGAGATAGCCGATGAGTTGCCTGCTGAGGTGATCAAGGCGAATCGCCTGATGCCGCTAGCTGAAGCGATTGAAAAAATTCACAGACCGCAGCAGCATGCCGATTGGCACGCAGCTCGCGAGACTCTCAAATATCACGAAGCGTTTGTGCTGCAGGCAACGCTGGTCAAACGCAGGCTCGAAAACCAGCACACCGCAGCGACTGCCAGAGTCGCCAAGAACGGCGAATTGCTAAGCAAATTTGATGCCGGCCTGCCGTTTAAGTTGACCAAGGGTCAAGTCGAGATCGGCCAGCAAATTGCTCAAGATCTAGCCACAGCACACCCGATGAATCGTTTGCTGCAGGGTGAGGTTGGTTCTGGCAAGACGTTGGTGGCATTGCGAGCCATGATGTTGGTCGCTGACGCTGGCGGGCAATCAGCGCTGCTTGCGCCAACCGAGGTGCTGGCTTCACAGCACTACAAATCAATCGAGAAAACCCTGACGCAAACCCTGGGGCCAGACGCTGCAAAATCAGTTGGCTTGACTTTGCTAACCGGCCAGATGCCAGCCGCAGATCGCAAGCGCGCCCTGCTAGCAATCGTGAGCGGCAAGGCTCAAATCGTGGTCGGCACTCACGCACTTATTGCTGATCGAGTTGAATTCATGGATCTTGGCCTCGTCGTGATAGACGAGCAGCATCGCTTCGGTGTTGAACAACGCGAGGCACTTCGCCAAAAAGGCAAGTTGCCACCGCACGTCCTAACTATGACCGCGACACCGATTCCGCGAACCTTGGCGGTGACTGTTTTTGGCGATCTCGACATCTCGACCTTGACCGAGCTACCGGCCGGCCGCCAACCAATTAGTTCGCATGTGGTTCAGCTGTCCCAGGGGGCTCTGGTGGCGCGCACCTGGCAGCGAATTGCCGAAGAGGTGAGTCAGGGTCGCCAGGCCTTTGTGGTCTGTTCTCGCATCGATGAAGACGACCCAGGTGTCGACCTAATCGAAACCGGAGGAGTGGCCGAGGAGTCACCGGAGTTTCTTGACGGCACCGACGAGATGGCTGCGGAATTCACTAAAAAGCTAAAGCCAAACCTCGCATCCGTGGTTTCAATGACTCAGGCGCTTCGTGAAATTCCCGCCCTTAAGGGGCTAGGTATTGAAATGCTTCACGGCCGCATGACCACTGAGCAAAAGGCTGAGGTGATGGGCCGATTTGCGGCCGGCGAGCTCGACATCCTGGTTTCAACCACTGTGATTGAGGTTGGCGTTGACGTGCCAAACGCCACGGTAATGGTGATTCTTGATGCCGATCGTTTTGGCATTAGCCAGTTGCACCAGCTGCGCGGCCGAGTTGGTCGTGGTCAGCATGCTGGCCTTTGCCTTTTGCTCACCGCCGCCGAAGACGGCAGCCTGGCGCTCGAGCGAGTGAATGCTGTCGCCAACAACACGGATGGCTTCGCCCTCAGTGAGATCGACCTTGAGCTTCGTCGCGAAGGTGACGTCTTGGGTGCCACTCAATCGGGTGGTCGCTCGAGCCTCAAGCTTCTTCGAGTAATTGGCGACGCCAAAATGATTCAGGCGGCTCGCGTCGAGGCTGAAAACCTGCTTGCCGATGACCCCACGCTTGAAAAGCACGCGGTGCTCGCCGAGGTGCTAGTGCGGATCGATCAGCGAGCTCAAGAAAATCTCGCCAAGGCATAATCGGCAAACCAGCGGTAACCTAGTCGCATGGCAAGCATTGCGGTTTATCCGGGTTCATTTGACCCAATCACACTCGGCCACCTAGATATTGCGGTTCGAGCAGCCAAACTTTTTCAAGAGGTTCACATCGTTGTGGTGCACAACCCAGCAAAGCAACCTCGATTCACCAGTGAAGAGCGCGTTCAACTGATTCGCGCAAGTCTGCTCGAGTCAGGTGCTCACGAAATCAAGAATTCAAAAATTGTGGTCGACACTCTAGACAGCGGTCTTTTGGTTGACTATTGCCGCATGGTTGGGGCCAAGGCTCTGGTCAAGGGTATTCGCACCAATGTCGATGTTGACTACGAACTTCCGATGGCGCAGGTTAACCGCGACCTATCAGGCGTCGAAACTGTATTTATTCCAGCTGATCCAGCGCACGGTCACATTTCAAGTTCACTGGTTCGCCAGGTGGCTGATTTAAGGGGATCGGTGGCTAAGTATGTTTCGCCGCCAGTTGCCAAGGCGCTCGAACTAAGCGCCCTAAACCGAAAGGCACAGTCTTGAGCAGAACTCAAAACCCATATCTGATCAATGTGCATGACCTCATGCACAAGCCCGGCACAATGCGCCGCTTCGACGAAGACATCGTTGCGCCCGAGGCTTTTGGCAACGAAGATTGCGGTGTTCCGGCCGGAACCACTCTTGAACTAGAGTCACGTATCGAGTCAGTTCATGAGGGAATTTTGGTCACCGGAACCGCATTTGCCGATGGCTCAGCGGTCTGCAGTCGCTGCCTCGATCCACTTTCTCTGGATGTCGAGGTAGATTTTCAGGAGCTTTTCGCCTATTCTGTAGACAACGAAGATGATTTCGCCGTCAATGACGAGCAAATTAATCTTGAGCAAGTCATCCGTGACGCGGTAGTATTAAGCCTTCCGTTCCAACCAGTTTGTAGCAAAGACTGTCTAGGTCTATGCCCAGACTGCGGTGTCAAGATGGCTGAAAACCCGCAACATCAGCACGATGCGCCAATTGATTCACGGTGGAACGCGCTAGCTAGCTTTAAGGAAGATTGAAATGCCAGTACCTAAAAGACGCCTCTCACGAGCACGCACTCACGCACGTCGTTCGCAGTGGAAGGCCGCTGAGGTCGCTCTAGTAAAGACTGTTGAAAACGGCAAGACCGTTTACAGCCTTCCTCACCGCGCCAAGTTGGTTGAAGACTCAGCCGGCAACGCACTGTTCCTTGAGTACAAGGGCCGCAAGGTCGCTGACGCGTAATAACGCGTTTTCTCGACTAAGCAATGAAGCTAAACGCACTTATCACTCGCCTCGGCGTTGAGATTGAGCCAAAGCTTCTAGAACAAGCACTTACACACCGCTCGTATGCATACGAGAATGGTCGACTACCCAACAACGAACGCCTAGAGTTTCTCGGCGACGCGGTGTTGGGTTTTGTCGTTACCGCTCACATTCACGCAACCCTAAAGCGCCTGCCCGAAGGCGAGCTAACCAAAGTAAAGAACGCGGTAGTTTCAGCTCGAGCGCTTGCTGTTGCAGCAAACGAACTCGGTCTAGGCGAATACCTGCGACTTGGTCGCGGTGAGATTCAGACCGGCGGCCACGCGAAAACCAATCTTCTAGCTGATGCCTTCGAGGCAATCTTGGGCGCCGCCTATGTTTCTAGCGGACTCGAGGCAGCTCAGGCAATCATCGAAAAATTCGTTTATCCGATGCTTGAGAACCCAGATGAGCTTCGCAAAAACTCTGACCCTAAAACCACGCTTCAGGAGCGCTCACAGGCTCTCGGCGCGGGCGCGCCTAGCTATCAGACCAGCCACACCGGCCCTGACCACGAGCGCACTTTTTTTGCCAAAGTTTTGATCGACGACAAGATTCTTGGCGATGGCGAAGGCCGCAGCAAAAAGCTGGCCGAGACTAACGCCGCAATCGTTGCGTTGGCAAAGTTGGTCGACGCCAAGCCAGCTACTAAAAAGGCGCTATAAATGCCTGAGCTTCCCGAAGTCGAAACGGTTCGGGCTGGCCTAGCTCCGGCACTGACCGGTGCAACCATCCGTTCGATTCAAATCCATGACGCCAGGTCGCTAAAGCGGCATCCAGGTTCAGTCGAGAACTTTGTTTACATGCTCACCGATGCCCGCATTGCCGGAGTTGCTCGAAGGGGCAAATTTTTGTGGATGCCGCTGAATCTGGCCGGCGATAGATCTAAGCCGGGCGAGCGGCTGGCACTGGTCGGGCACCTTGGCATGAGTGGGCAGATGTTGCTTCGTGAACCCGGCGCTGAACCAGACAAACTCACTCGCGTTTCATTTTTGGCCGAGCAGGCCGACGGCACAACTGTTGAATTTCGTTTTGTTGATCAACGTATTTTTGGCTCGCTGGCAATCGATGAATTAGTTGAAGTCGCCGATGGTGCTGAGGCTGGCTTTAGTGCGGGTGTCGCAGCGGGGCAGTGGTGGCAGAAGCTGATTCCCAAGTCTGCAGCGCACATCTCGAGAGATCCGCTCGATGAGGCTTTTGATCAGGGCGCCGTAATTGCCAAATTTGCCAAGAAGAACTCGGGCATCAAGCGCGTATTGCTCGATCAGGGCACGTTGAGCGGAGTTGGCAACATCTATGCCGACGAAGCTCTTTGGCAATCAAAACTTCACTATGACCAGCCGGCAAATTCACTCAGCAAAACCAAAGCCCATGAGCTGCTAAAGAGCGTAAAAGAAATCTTGGCAAAGGCAGTTGCCGAGGGCGGCACAAGCTTTGACGAGCAATACAAAAACGTAAACGGCGAGAGTGGATATTTCGCTGTTTCTTTGAACGCCTATGGCATGACCGGGCTGCCTTGCAAGCGATGTGGCGCACCGATTGTGCGAGAAGCATGGATGAACCGCGGCTCGCATTTTTGCCCACGGTGCCAAAGGCTCAAGGCGTAATTTTCAGTGCCCAAAATGGGGTATTTTTGAGGTTTGCGAACTGTTCGCATTATTTCATCTAGGTCATGAGGGGCGGTAGGCAATTTGTATTTAAAAAGCTTGACCCTCAAGGGCTTTAAATCTTTCGCGCAACCGACCACTTTTGCTTTTGAACCAGGCGTCACGGCCGTGGTTGGTCCAAACGGTTCGGGCAAGTCAAATGTTGTAGATGCACTTGCCTGGGTAATGGGTGAACAGGGTGCAAAGACCCTTCGCGGCGGCAAGATGGAAGACGTTATTTTTGCCGGCACCTCGACAAAGGGCCCACTGGGTCGCGCCGAGGTGATCCTGACCATTGACAACTCGGATGGCGCACTGCCGATTGACTACACCGAAGTCACTATTAGCCGAACCCTCTTCAGGAACGGCGGCAGTGAATATGCCATCAATGGCGAAGCTGTTCGATTGCTAGATGTTCAAGAGTTGCTTTCTGACTCAGGCCTTGGTCGCGAGATGCACGTCATTGTGGGCCAGGGGCAGCTAGACAGCGTTTTGAAGGCAACTCCTGAAGAGCGTCGCGGCTTCATTGAAGAAGCTGCCGGAATTTTGAAGCACCGCCGCCGCAAAGAGAAGACCGAGCGCAAGCTCGAGGCAATGCAGGCCAACCTGACTCGCTTGAATGACCTTGCCGGCGAAGTTCGTCGCCAACTCAAGCCTCTTGGTCAGCAGGCAGAGGTTGCCCGCGAGGCTCAGGGAATTGCGGCAAGCGTGCGCGACGCCAAAGCACGTTTGCTTGCTGCCGACATCACTGAACTGCACGCGGCACTTGAGGTGTCGGGCAAGGGTGAGACCGAGCGTCGTGCCGAAAAGGCACTGCTAAACCAGGTTCTTCACGAGAACACCAACCGACTTTCACAACTTGAGGCTGCTCAGGTTTCAACTGACTTGGATAAAGCCAGAAACCTTGCCTATCAATTCGATTCGCTCGCTGAGCGCCTTCGATCGCTTCTAACCGTTGCCAATCAAAAAGTTGCGATGCTTGAGAATCAGAGCGAGATTTCAGGTGCTGTGGTTGATCCGGTTTCAATCGAGCAAGAGGCTAATGCAGCAGATGCGGCCGTTGTCGAAAATGACGCTCAGGTTGAGGCTCTAAAGGTTGCGCTTCAGCAAGCTGAGGCAGCGCGCAACGATGCTCGTGACGAGCTCGAAAAGTTTGACAACCAGGTGGCCGAAGCAAACTCACTGATTTCAAAGTTTGATCTTGAGAAATCTAAATTGGCTAACGATGCGGCTGTTGCCGAATCAAAGCTGGCTTCATTGCGCGACGAGATTGTTCGTCACGAGGCTGCGCTCGCCGAAGCGCGAGACCGTCAGTCTGATCGTCAATCTGAATACCAGGCAGCCGAGCAACAGCTTGACGTTGATTCAGGATCAAAGTCAGGCGACTCTGGCCTTGAGGCAAGCTATGAAGCCGCTCAGCGAGCGGTCGCCGATGCTGCCGGCTTAATCGAAACTTTGCGCGACAAGATTCACCAGGCTGAGCGCGAGCGCGACTCACTCTCAGCGAAGCGTTCAGCTTTGAACCTAACCTTGGATCAAAAAGATGGAACCACTGAGCTGACCTCTGCTGGGTTGCGCGGTATCCGTGGTTTGGTCGCCAGCCACATGAAAATTTCTGTGGGATTCGAGGCTGCAATTGCTGCCGCTCTCGGGCCGCTTGCAGATGCGCTTGTCGCCGATTCTCGCGATGAAGGCTTGGCTGCAATCGAGCACCTAAAGAGCAACGATGGCGGTCGCGTTGAGTTGATCATTGCTGACGTTGACGCTAAGGCTAAGCCGAGTTCATTTGCCAAAATTGATGGCGCACGATCAGCGGCCGATGTCGTTGAAGCCCCTTCAGGCATCTTGTCGTTGCTGGCCAACGTCGTGATTGTTGATGACATTAAGGCAGCCAAGGCGCTTTATAAGGCAGACAAATCTGCAATCTCACTAACTTTGATCACCCTTGACGGCGACGTTTTGACCGAATCGGTTATTCGCGGCGGTTCTTCTAGCAAGCCTTCTAAGCTGCAGTTGGTTGCCGAGCGAGATGCTGCTGAGGCCAGACTTTCAAAGGTCAATGCCGAGATTGATACCGCTCGCGCCGAGCTAGCTCAGGCACGCTCGACCGAAGAGGCTGCAAAAGAATCAGCCAAAGCGGCTCTTTCGGCCCTAAATCAGCACGATGCCCAACTTGCTGCGAATGCCGAAAAGCTTGGTCGTTTGCGCGTGCAGGTTGAAGCCAGCGCCGCCGAAGTTGAGCGCCTTGCGCAGGCAGCTGAAACTGCAAAGTCATCAATCTCAAACGCCGAACAGGCACTAGCCGATGCCGTTCGCGCGCATGATGAATTTGCCGCGCAAGAGCGACCAGAGCTCGACCTTTCTAACCGCCAGACTCTGGTTCAGAACCTTGAGCAAGAGCGCCAGCGCGAACTAGAGGTGCGCGTTGACCTCGGTGCCGCGCTCGAGCGTCTGAGGGTTGAGCGCGAACGTGTGAAGGTCTTGCGCGCGCAGGTTTCAGAAGCTCAGGTTGCACTCGAGAGAGCAAAGGCTGCGGCTGAAAAGCAGCGAGTTCAACTTGAGTCGGCAAACCGAGTTTTGACTGTCTTGCCAACCGTGATGCAGGCAGTTGCCGAGAGCGGTTCGCAGGCCAAGGTCAAGCTTCATGAACTTGAAGCTGAGCGAAACAACCACAACCAAGAGTTGGTGCGCTTGCGTGGCGAGACTGCCGAAATTCAGATGAAGCTGAGCACTTTGACTCAGAGCGTTCATGACATCGAGCTGCAGAACCACGAAAAGCGTCTCAACCTTGCCAACCTGGTCTCAAAAGCCAATGATGAGCTAGGCCTTGAAGAATCGGTCCTGCTAGCTGAATACGCACCGACAGACGAATTCGATCGCGAGAGCCTTACCAAGCAGCTGCGCGAGGGCGAGCGACTTTACGAGCGCCTTGGCAAGGTTAACCCGCTGGCTCTTGAAGAATTTGCGGCTCTCGAGCAGCGCCACAAATTCTTGACTGACCAACTTGCCGACCTAACCCAAACTCGTAAAGACCTTATCCAGATCATTGAAGACCTGGATGTCAAGATGCAGGGTATTTTTGCCGACGCATTTGAAGACACTCGTCGGGCATTTGAAAAGGTTTTCCCAGTGCTGTTCCCTGGTGGAACCGGCTCGATTTTCTTGACCGACCCAGACAATCTGCTGACCACCGGCCTAGAGGTCAATGTCAAGCCAGCCGGAAAGCGCATTGAGCGCCTGTCGTTGCTGTCGGGTGGTGAGCGTTCGTTAGCCGCAGTGGCACTGCTAATTGCGATTTTCAAGGCGCGTCCATCACCGTTCTATGTCATGGATGAGGTTGAGGCCGCTCTTGACGATGCCAACCTCGGTCGTTTGCTGCAGATTTTTGAAGACCTGCGCAGCAACTCGCAGCTGATCATCATCACCCACCAGAAGCGCACTATGGAAATTGCCGACGCGCTCTATGGAGTTTCTATGCGCCAGGACGGCGTATCGGCTGTGGTCGGTCAGCGATTGCTTGAGAAGAGCTAAGCGTGGCGTTTTTATTTTGGAAAAAGAAGAAGCCGGCAGACGCTGCGGTTTCGACCGCTGAGGTCGAATCTGCAGAGCCAGAAGTAATCGAGGCGACGGCAGTAGCAGCTGAGCCAGAAATCGCTGAAGCTCCATCTGAAGTTGAAGTTGCTATCCACGAGACTGAGGTTATTGAAGAACCCGAAGTCGTTGAGGTTCTTGCTGTTCAACTAGACGAAGCTACTGATGTTGTTGCGCAGCCAGAGCCAGAGCCAGAGCCAGAGCCAGAGCCAGAGCCAGAGCCCGAACCAGAGCTCGTTGCGGTCGAACTTCCGAAGCGCAGTGCGCGCAAGGGCATCCGCAGCCTGTTTAGTCGAATCAAGTTCGACCCAACTGATCTCGATGCACTCGAAGACGTGTTGTTGACCGCCGATTTCGGCATCGATGCGTCGGCGCAAATTGTCGACCAGGTCAAAGCAACCGCCAAGCAAACTGGTGCTCAGACCGAAGCTGAACTGAAGCAAATTTTGGCTGACGTAATTGCCTCAAACCTTGAACGTGAAGACAAGGCGCTGAACCTAAGCGACGGCAAGCTTCCATACGTGTTCTTGGTTGTTGGTGTGAATGGTGTTGGCAAAACCACCACCATCGGAAAACTTGCCAACTGGCTGCGAGAGGGAGAGTGGGACGTCGTAATCGGTGCCGCTGACACCTTTAGAGCAGCAGCGGTAGACCAAATTGCTACTTGGGCAGACCGAGCCGGCGCCAAGCTGGTTAGGCCAAAAATCGAGGGTCAAGACCCAGCTTCGGTTGCGTTTGAGGCCACTGAAACCGCGGTCAGAGATGACGCAGACATTCTGATCATTGATACCGCCGGTCGCCTGCAGAACAAGGCCGACCTGATGCAAGAGCTCGACAAAATCAGACGCGTTGTTGAAAAGACCGCTCAAATCAGCGAGGTGCTTTTAGTGCTCGATGCAACCACAGGTCAAAACGGATTGACCCAAGCGAAAGCTTTCGCCGAGGTTGCCAACGTCACCGGAGTGGTGCTCACCAAGCTTGACGGAACTGCTCGTGGTGGAATCGTCTACTCAATCCAGCGCGAGCTGAACATCCCAGTTAAATTGGTTGGCGTTGGTGAAGGTATTGATGACTTTGCCTTCTTTGATGCCACAGAATTCGCCGCCGGCCTAGTTAGTTAGAATCAAGCCCAATGTTCGGAAATCTTTCAGATCGCTTAGTCGATACTTTCAAAAACCTTCGCAGCAAGGGCAAGCTAAGCGCGGCTGACATTGATGCCACCCTTCGCGAAATTCGACGCGCGTTGCTTGAGGCAGACGTTGCTCTAGATGTAGTCAAGGCCTTCACTGGTGCGGTTCGCGACCGTGCAATGGGCGACGAAGTTTCAAAGGCGCTAAACCCCGCTCAGCAAATCGTTCAAATTGTGAACGAAGAGCTAATCGCGATTCTGGGTGGCGAACAGCGAAAGCTAAATTTTGCCAAGAAGCCACCGACTGTGATTATGCTCGCGGGTCTTCAGGGTTCCGGAAAAACCACTCTGGCCGGAAAGCTTGCCAAGTGGCTCAAGGATCAGAACCAAACTCCGCTTTTGGTGGCGGCCGACCTTCAGCGACCTAATGCGGTCAATCAGCTTCAGGTAGTTGGTGAACGTGCGGGTGTGCAGGTGTTTGCGCCTGAACCAGGAAACGGCGTCGGCAACCCAGTCAAGGTTGCGAAAGACGCAATCAAGCATGCCGAAAAGGCGCAGTTCAGCGTGGTTATCGTTGACACCGCCGGTCGTCTGGGCATCGACGAAGAGTTGATGAAGCAGGCTAGCGATATTCGCGATGCGGTCAACCCTGACGAAGTTTTGTTTGTCATTGACTCGATGATTGGTCAAGACGCGGTCAACGTAGCCAAGGCATTCGAAGACGGCGTTGGCATCACCGGTGTCGTGCTCACCAAGCTGGATGGCGATGCTCGCGGAGGTGCTGCGCTTTCGGTTGCTTCGGTCACCGGCAAGCCAATAATTTTCTCATCTACCGGCGAGGCGCTAGATGCTTTTGAGCCGTTTTATCCAGACCGCATGGCGAGCAGAATTCTTGATATGGGTGACGTTCTCACCCTCATTGAGCAGACCCAGCGCGCTTTTGACCAAGAAGAAGCCAAGAAGCTTGCCGACAAACTGGCCAGCGAGACTTTCACTCTCGAAGATTTTCTTGAGCAGATGCAGCAGCTTCGCAAAATGGGCTCGATGAAAAGCCTGTTGGCAATGATGCCGGGTGCCGGTCAGATGCGTCAGCAGCTTGAAAACTTCGATGGGCGAGAGATCGACCGCACCGAAGCGATTATCCGAAGCATGACTCCAGCCGAGCGTCGTCAGCCAAAAATCCTGAACGGATCACGTCGCATGCGTATCGCTAAGGGTTCGGGCATGACCGTCACCGACGTAAATTCACTGGTGAACCGCTTTGAGCAAGCTGCCAAGATGATGAAGACTGTTGCCAAGGGCGGCGTTCCACAGATGCCGGGTATGCAGGGCATGCCGGGCATGGGCGGAGGCTACATCGGTGGTGGCAAAAAGAAAGACAAGGGCAAAAAAGGCTCGAAGTCTGGAAACCCAGCTAAGCGCGCTGCCGAGGATGCCGCTCGTTCAGGCGGGCAGAAGCCAGGATCGCCCTCGGGCGGCGGCTCGGCTTTCGGAATTTAGCTAGAACAACTAGCGATTTCGGCTTTCTTCTGGCAGAATAGAGCGGTTGCCGTCTGCTCGACCCTCTAACCGAGCAACAGCGGCAAACCCTAGAGCTTTTTCTTCCGAGTGTGCCCCCACGCTCACGGATGAATGTTCGCCCCAATTTCAATTAATCAGGAGCATTGTGGCTGTAAAAATCCGCCTAAAGCGTCACGGAAAAATCCGTGCACCTCACTACCGCATCGTCGTAGCTGACTCACGTACTCACCGCGACGGTCGTGTAATCGAAGAGATCGGTCGTTACATTCCGACCGAGAACCCTTCATTCATCGAAGTTAACTCAGAGCGCGCTCAGTACTGGCTAGGCGTTGGCGCACAGCCAACCGAGCAGGTTCTAGCAATCCTGAAGCTAACTGGTGACTTCCAGGCTTCAAAGGGTGACAAGAACGCAAAGAACATCGTTCAGACCAAGGCTCCAAAGGCCGAGTTCGTTGTTGACTCAAACAAGAAGGCTGTACTTCTTCCAAAGGAAGAGCTAAAGAAGAAGGCTGCACCAGTTGCTGAAGAAGCACCTGCAGCTGACGAGTCAGTCGTCGAGGCAACCGAAGCTCCAGAGGCAACCGAAGCTCCAGCAGTTGAAGAAGCTGCTGTTGAGGCTCCAGCCGCCGAAGACGCTCCAGCCGAAGCAGCCGCCGAAGAGGCTCCAGCTGCTGAAGCCGCTTCAGAAGAGGCTTAATAATTGCTAGCCGCTGCGCTCGAACACTTGGTTAAGGGCATCGTCGACAATCCCGACGACGCTTCTGTATCAGCACGCACAACCTCACGCGGAGACCTGCTTGAGATTCACGTGCACCCAGATGACCTGGGCCGAGTGATCGGGCGCAACGGCCGCACTGCCAAAGCTCTGCGCACGCTGGTTAGCGCGCTTGCAGACGGCAAAAAAGTCCGTGTCGACGTGGTTGACACCGATTTCTAGCAAGACCACGCTCCGCGTTGGCCGCTTAGTCAAAGCTCACGGCCTCAAAGGAGCAATCAAACTCGAGCTTTATACCGACAGCCCAAAGGAACGCTTCGTTCCAGGCGCGGTGCTCGAACTGCAGGTTCCTGAATCCTCACCTTGGTTTGGCAAAACCATCACTGTCAAAGAACTTCGCTGGTACAACCAGTCTCCGGTTATTTTTCTAGAGGGCATCGAAGATCGCGATCAGGCCGAGACCTTGATCAAGGCAATTCTTTTGGTCAATGCCGAAACCGCAACTCTTCCAACCGAACCAGATGCCTGGTATGACCACCAACTGGTCGGCCTCAAGGCTATCCGTGATGGTCTCGAGGTTGGCAAGGTCACCCGCGTTGATCACATGCCCGCACAGGACATCTTGGCGATTGAAACCACCAATGGCGAAGTCTTGCTGCCTTTCGTAAAGGCATTAGTTCCTGCGGTTGACATCAAGGCCGGCACCATCACAATCACTCCGCCGGGTGGTTTGTTCGAAGAACTTCCAGAGGAATAATCATGCGAATCGATGCAATTTCGATTTTTCCTGACTATTTTCAAGCGCTAGATCTTTCTCTGCTGGGCAAAGCTCGAGAAAAACAAATCCTTGACTTCAACGCGCACGATCTTCGCACCTATACCCACGACAAGCACCGCACCGTTGACGATTCACCGTATGGCGGTGGTGCGGGAATGCTGATGAAGCCTGAACCGTGGGGCGAGGCATTCGACGACATTTTGGCTGAAGACAGCTCATCGACGGTAATTTTCACTTCGCCTGCAGGCGAGCTATTCAAGCAAGAAATCGCATACGAGTTGGCTAAGCTGCCACATCTCGTGTTTGCTTGCGGTCGCTATGAGGGCATCGACCAGCGCGTTGTTGAGTATGCAAAAACCAAGGCCAATGTGCGAATGATTAGTCTCGGTGACTATGTACTCAACGGTGGCGAGGTTGCTGCAATCGCAATGGTCGAGGCGATTGCTCGCTTGATTCCGGGGGTTATCGGCAATGCCGAAAGCTTGGTCGAGGAGTCTCACTCAGACGGTCTGCTTGAATACCCGAGCTACACCAAGCCAGCTTCATGGCGCGGTTTCGATGTGCCAGAGGTGCTGACCAGTGGCAATCACGCACTGATCGCCAAGTGGCGCAAAGAGCAGCAGATCGAGCGAACCAAATCAGTTCGCCCAGACCTGTTGCCTGAATAGCCCGAAATCGTCTAAACTATTGAGGTTGTCCGCCTCTTGATGCTCTGCCGCAGGGGAGCGAGGCCTAGCAAAGACGACAAAAACTTTTTCAAAACCTAACCCGTTTTTGACCTGCGTGCAGAGACAGAGAGTGAATCAAAATGAACATTCTTGATGCAGTAGACGCCAAGAGCCTACGTAGCGACATCCCAGCATTCCGTGTTGGTGACACCGTTAACGTGCACGTAAACATCATCGAAGGTAACCGCAGCCGTGTTCAGGTTTTCAAGGGCATCGTAATCCGTCGTTCAGGCGATTCAGTCCGCGAGACTTTCACCGTTCGCAAGATCTCTTTCCAGGTCGGCGTAGAGCGTACTTTCCCAGTTCACTCACCAGTAATCGACAAGATCGAAGTTGTCTCTCGTGGTGACGTTCGTCGCGCGAAGCTTTACTTCCTACGCGACCTTCGCGGCAAGAAGGCGAAGATCAAAGAACTTCGCGACACCCCAGCTTCAAACTAAGTATTTCTGAAATACGCTTGTCTTTATGACAGACTTCGGGCAATTAAAAAGCCCACAAGCAAAAGCACCAGCCCGCTCTAAGATCAGCCAAAAGTGGCGTCGAATGCGAAAGAACATCTTTGTTTCTTTCTTCATTGACCTACTGGTAATTGTCGGAGCAGCGCTGGTGCTTTCGCTTTTAGTCAAGACATTTCTGCTTCGTTCGTTCTTCATCCCATCGGGATCAATGCTCGAAACTCTGCAGATTGACGACCGAATCATGGTCAATGAGCTCGTGCCTGACTTGGTTCCGCTAAACCGCGGCGACGTCGTGGTCTTCAAAGACCCGGGCGGTTGGCTCGGTGTGGTTGATTCTCAGCCAAAGCCGTTCTACCAAGAAGCATCTGACTGGTTCCTTTCGGCATTTGGCATCACGGCTCCTGACAGTGCGCAACACCTTGTGAAGCGTGTGATCGGTGTTGGTGGCGACCACGTGGTTTGCTGTGACGCAGACGGCAAAATTTCAATCAACGGCACCTCGATTACTGAGCCATACATAGCCAAGGGCGCCGCGCCTTCTTCAATTAATTTCGATGTGACCGTGCCCGAAGGATCATTTTGGGTGATGGGTGACAACCGTGATGGCAGTGCCGACTCGCGTTTTCACCTTGACCTGCCATCCAAGGGCTTTGTCGGCAAAGAATTCGTAGTTGGTCGCGCATTCGTAATCACTTTTCCGGTAGCCCACTGGACTTGGCTGGACAGCTATGCCGATGTCTTCAAAAACGTTCCCAAGCCTTAGTTTCGAGCACGAACTTATTGCCTCGGGCAATCGTTTTGTGATCGGTATCGATGAGGTTGGCCGTGGAGCAATTGCCGGCCCGGTTGCCGTAGCAGCTGCGCTTATCGATTCGAAATCAGACACATATACGACTCCTTGGCCGAGCGCACTTGCCGATTCAAAGCTGATGTCAGCAAAGTCTCGTGAAGCAACAGCGCCACTGGTGCAAGAGTGGGCGGCTGGCGTTCATACCGGTTTTATTTCTGCCGTTCAGATCGACCAACTTGGCATCACAAAGTCTCTAGCGCTTGCCGCCGGCAGAGCTCTAGAACAGCTGCTTGAATCAGCGCAACTAAGGGCTGAAATCGCTCGCGATGGCGCGATTATTATTCTCGACGGTTCGCACAACTGGCTAGGAACACAAGCTTCGGGAATCCCGGTTATCGCACGCACCAAAGCCGACCGCGATTGCGTTTCAGTTGCCTGCGCGTCGGTGGTTGCCAAAGTTGAGCGAGACGCTTTGATGACCGATTTAGCTCGCTCTGTGCCCGGGTATCAATTTGAGGGGCATAAAGGTTATGCCTCTGCTGGTCACATCGAGGCACTGCGCAGCCTGGGCCCCAGTGCCGAGCACCGCGTCACTTGGCTGACACGGATTTTGGCTGACGAGCAAGCAGTTTAGAATTAGCCAAATGGAAGAAAACGATTTCGACGACTACGAGAGAGACGCAGAGCTTGCGCTTTATCGTGAGTACCGCGACGTAGTCGGAACTTTCAAGTATGTAGTTGAGACCGAGCGCCGTTTTTATCTGGCCAACGAGGTCGACCTAAAGCGCGTAGACGCCGCCAGTGACTTTTATTTTGAACTGAACATGATTGATGTTTGGGTTTGGGACATCTATCGCACCGACCGTTTTGTCGCAAATGTTCGTGTTTTGACTTTCAAAGACGTCAACGTCGAAGAGCTCACAGGCAAGGCCTTCAATTTGCCTAAAGAGCTAGCGGTAGGCGAGTAGCTGGTCATTTCTGACCCTCGCTGTTTCTATAAAAACAGCCACTTTTTGCACAGATTTCGCAAACCCCTTTTCTGATCCGCGTGGCTATTTGATTATTGCCTCATGAAGGCAAACCACATTCTCGGTCGCTACGGCGAAGAGCAGGCAGCGCAATATCTGGCCAAGCTGGGCTATCAAATAATTGATCGCAACTGGCACTGCAATTCCGGAGAAATAGACCTGGTTGCACGCGACCACGACCGACTTGTATTTGTCGAGGTCAAGACTCGCAATGGCAGCGGATTCGGCCATCCGTTTGAGGCGATTACGCCGCAAAAACTAGCCCGAATGCGAAAGTTAGTGGCCCAGTGGTGCCGCGCCAAAGAAATATCGGCAGTTTCGGTGCGACTCGACGCTGTTTCGGTTTTGGTTTCGGGCGGTCGGGTCAGCATCGAGCACCTCAAGCAGGTTTTCTAGTGTCACTGGCTAAAAGCTTTTCGATGGGTTTGAGTGGTCTTTCGGGAACAGTCATCGAGATCGAAGCCGAGATATCTAGCAATTTGCCAAGCTTTGTTTTGGTCGGGTTGCCCGATTCTTCGTTGCTTGAATCTCGCGACCGCGTGCGCTCGGCAATAACAAACTCGGGGCTGAAAATGCCAGGCCAGCGAGTTACGGTGAATCTGTCGCCAACCTCGCTGCCAAAACACGGATCAACTTTTGACCTGGCAATAGCGGTGGCGGTTTTGGCTGCCGCCGGCGACATTCAGGCAGGTTTGGTCGCCAAGCATGTTCACATTGGTGAGCTCGGGCTTGACGGCAGCATTCGTTCAGTTGCCGGGGTGTTACCTGCTTTGCTCGCGGCTCGGGCTGCTGGTTTTTCTAGTGCCATCGTGCCGACCGCGAATCTTTCTGAAGCCGAGCTGGTGTCAGGGTTAGAAATTATCGCAGTTGATCACTTTGCTGAGGTTGCCAAAATGCACGGCGCCAAATCGGCCGTGCGACCAAACCTGGCGATTGCCCCAGCGGTTGAAGTGGTTTCGAGTCGACAAGACGCAACTGAACCCAAAGACTTCGCAGACATCGCCGGTCAAGAGACGGCAATCACAGCTATGACAATTGCGGCCGCAGGTGGTCACCACGTTTTTATGGTCGGTCCACCGGGGGCTGGCAAGACAATGCTCGCCGAGCGGATGCCGTCGATTTTGCCCGACCTGGAGCTCGACTCGGCATTAGAGACCACAGCACTTTTCTCGATCAGCAAAACCAAAACGGGGGCCTCGCTCGGTGCCCCAGAGCTAATTGCCAGACCGCCGTTTCAAGCACCGCACCACACCTGCAGTGTGGCTGCGTTAGTTGGCGGAGGCGCCGGATCACCATCGCCTGGCCTTATTTCATTGGCGAACAACGGCGTTCTATTCCTAGACGAAGCTCCTGAGTTTCGACTAGCCGCGCTCGAGTCTCTTAGGCAACCGCTCGAATCCGGCGAGGTTTCCATAAGTCGCTCGGCAGCTACCGTTAGGTTTCCCGCCAAATTTCAGCTGATCATGGCGGCGAATCCTTGCCCATGCGGGCGACTCTTTAGTCAAAACAAATCCTGCATCTGCAGCCCGATTCAGCGCGTCAGATACTCGTCAAAGCTCTCTGGTCCGCTGCTTGATCGACTCGACATGCGATTGAGCCTTCAGCCGACCAGTGCAGCTGAAATGGCGATAATCCGAAGCGAAGGTGCCGGTGTCTCGTCGGCTGCCATAAAAGCCAAAGTTGAACTAGCCAGGTCGGCCAGTGCCGAACGCTTAGCCGCAACCCCATGGGTGCTCAATTCTCGAATATCGGGCCCATATCTGCGAAGGCATCTGATGCCAGCCAGGGCTTCTGTTCTAAACCTGAACCGAGCTCTTGATCGCGGGCAGATCAGCATGCGCGCCTATGACCGCTGCCTGCGTCTTGCCTGGACAATCGCCGATCTCGCCGGCAATTCAAGCCCAACTGCCGATGACGTGACTAAGGCCCTGTTTTTCAGGGGATCCGACAATCCGATGGAGCCGGTTTTTTGATGCTCAACACAAAAACAAGAGAAGAGCAAGCCGCCTACCGGTTGCTAGAAAATCTGACTGACTTGCCACCTAATGGCGAAATGCTGGCCCAAGTTGCGTGGAATCTTCTATGCGAGCCAGGCGATTCAACTGCCGGAAAACTTATTGATTCACTTGGGGCCGAACCCGCCTTGAACTCACTGATAAATCGCGAGTCTGTTGTTCGCCTAGCACTCCAGGTGCAAGAGCAAGGCAATGCCTTTGATGAGAAGCATATCGGCGAAATTGAAAAGCTAATCGCTGATGGGCTCGAGCGCTGGCTGCCAAGATTGAGCCTCGCGACATTGCTCGAAAGCCTCGAAATACTTTCGAGAGTCAACACAAGAATCATCTTCGAGCACGAACACCGTTGGCCTTCGGGCTTGCAAGATCTTGGTTTTCACCGACCGAGAATGCTTTGGTATCGAGGTTCGCTGGATGCAATTGCCTCGGCCGAGCATTCAGTTTCGGTTGTAGGTGCTAGGGCAAGCACCAGCTATGGCGAGAAGATTACTCAGGACCTAACCGCCGCAATTGTTGAGGTAGGTGCAACCGTAGTGTCGGGTGGGGCATACGGCATCGACGCCATTGCCCATCGCACCGCTCTTGCAATGGGCGGCAAGACTATCGCTGTGATGGCCGGCGGGCTTGATTCGCTTTATCCGAGGGCTAATCATCAATTGCTAAGTCGAATCATTGCTGAGGGGGCAGTAGTTGCCGAGGTTCCCGCCAGAGTGCACCCAAGCAAATGGCGCTTTTTGCAGCGAAATAGGTTGATTGCGGCTATGTCTCAAACGACCCTTGTGGTCGAGGCTGGGTTCAAGTCCGGAGCCAGAAACACCGCCAATAGGGCGGCGACGCTCAACCGAAGGGTTTTTGCTGTACCGGGGCCGATATCCTCGCCTGCATCACAGGGCTGCAACATGCTGATTGCCGAACGGGTCGCAGAACTCGTGCAGAGTTCAAATGATTTTTTAGAAATCTCGGGATTGAAAGAGTTAGGACACGGCAATCAGGCCCTCACTCTTGGGGCTTTAGAGACCCGCGCACTCGATGCCATTGGTTTTGAAGAGTTGACCGCACCCGAGATCGCGCTGTCGGCTGGGCTGACCTCAAGCGAGACAGACTTTGCCCTTTCAGCTCTGCAGCTTTTCGGATTAGTCAGCTATCAGCGTTCACGGTGGCGAGCAGTGTCTCGAACTAAAGTTTGAGTTGTGACCACCAACGACTTGAACAGCGCATTAGCGTCGTTCGTCACGCACCTTGAGGCCGCCAAGGGTTATTCAGCTAACACCATCAAGTCATACTCGTCTGACCTAAGAGACCTAAACCAGGCACTGTCATCTGCATCCATAAGCAACGCAAACCAACTCAAATTGGAGCATCTCAGGGATTGGCTATGGAAGCTGAGCGAGTCTGGTCTCTCTAAATCCACTATCGCGCGAAAAGGCGCCGCTATTCGAGCCTTTACGGCTTGGTGTTATCAGCAGGGATTATGCGATATTGACCCGGGTCTGCGTCTTCGCTCACCAAAATTGGCCAAAGCGTTGCCCAAGGTGGTTTCGCGCGAATCGCTAAGTCAAATTTTTGAAACCCTGACCGCCAAAGCTCAGCCAGATAGCCCATCAGCCATAAGAGACCTTCTAGTGGTTGAGCTGCTCTATGCAACCGGAGCGCGTGTCAGCGAGATTGCAGCTCTGAATCTCGAGGACATCGATTATTCTCGGCGCATTATTCGAGTTACAGGCAAGGGCAACAAACAACGCATGGTTCCGTTTGGCCAACCTTGCCATGACGCCCTGGATCTTTGGATGTCTAATGGCCGCCGAGAAATGGCCAACGACAAAAGCGGGTCAGCTCTTTTGGTCACCGGCAAGGGGTCAAGGCTCGGGGTTAGGCAGATCTATGCGCTGGTATCTGCGATTCTCGAAGCAACACCAACCGGCAAAGCCGGCCCTCACGCTTTCAGGCACAGTGCCGCCACCCACCTCTTGGATGGAGGTGCAGATCTTCGCGCTGTTCAAGAACTATTAGGGCATGCCAGCCTAGGCACCACTCAGATTTATACCCACGTTTCAATTGAGCGCCTGAAGGCGGGTTATCAGAACGCGCACCCAAGGGCATAGGTAAGGAGCTTTGGCGGCGCCTAAGGGTGACCCATCGGCAGCAGGCGACTTGGCGCTAGGCCCCCGATTAGCGCCAGCGGAGACAGGTAGGCCCCAGCGGATCTAAGTGAAAAGTGCAGGCAGGGTTCGACGCAGTGCCAGCTGTAGTTGGGTGATTCACTGCAAACCTCACCAAGTAACTGCTCAGCTTTAACGGGTTCGCCAACCGAGAGAACACTGCAAACCGGTTCATATTCGGTCACCAGGTTGGCATCATGCCGAATCGTGATCAATCTTCGACTGACCACCAAGCCAGAGAATGCCACCACCCCTGTGCTGGCGGCATAGACCATCGTGCCAACCGGCGCTCGATAATCAACCCCGCGGTGGCCAGCCGAATAGTCGCTGTTTGGTTGACGATAGGGGTTCAGCAGGTGAACCTGCCCTTTTGTGTCAGGCAACAGCGGCACATGCCAAATCGTTTGAGGCTCTATCGATGTTTGGGTTGTTATCGCGGCGCTCGCCGAAAGGCCGAGACCCAACAAGCACGATAGAGCGCCGCCTAATGCGATGACCCGAATCCACAGTTTTTTCATGCAGCTAGCTTCATTTTGCGGCTAAAAACTTTTCATATTTTTCTTGAATCTGTGCATAAAAGTGCTGGTTTTTAGCCAAAGGGCGCTGGTATGCTTTTCGGTAGCGACATTCATCGCGAAAGCCCTTATTTCAAGTGCCTTCTAGACGCATGTCGACTTCGCGAGTCGAACAAGATCAACGCTCTACTCGGTCCAAAGAAATTTGGCAGAGCAGATCCGACTCCAGGTGCATCAAGCAACCGCTCGATGCAATCAACTGAGAGGCGCCTTTGCGCGCCAAAAAAGGAGAACTGCTCATGGCAGTCGTAACCATTCGCCAGCTGCTTGACAGCGGTGTTCACTTCGGACACCAGACTCGCCGCTGGAACCCAAAGATGCGTCGTTTCATTCTGACCGACCGTTCAGGCATCTACATCATTGACCTACAGAAGTCACTGACCCACATCGACAAGGCATATGACTTTGTCAAAGAGACCGTTGCTCACGGCGGCAGCATCTTGTTCGTAGGAACCAAGAAGCAGGCTCAAGAAGCAATCGCAGCTGAGGCGCTACGCGTCGGTCAGCCATACATCAACCAGCGTTGGTTGGGTGGTCTTCTAACTAACTTCCAGACCGTTCAGAAGCGTCTTGCTCGCCTAAAGGAGCTTGAGGTCATGGACTTCAGCGGCGCAACTAAGACCGGTCTAACCAAGAAAGAGCTTCTTATCCTTCGCCGCGAGAAGGACAAGCTAGAGAAGGCTCTTGGTGGTATCCGCAACATCAACAAGACTCCTTCAGCGATCTGGGTTGTAGACACCAACAAAGAGCACCTAGCCATCACTGAGGCCAAGAAGCTTGGTATTCCAGTTATCGGAATCCTAGACACCAACTGTGACCCAGACGAGGTCACCATCGGTATTCCAGGAAACGACGACGCAATTCGTTCAGTTCAGCTGCTAACCCGTGTTATCGCAGATGCAGTTGCTGAGGGCCTAATCGCTCGTCACGCAAAGCCAGAAGCAGCAGCCGAGCCACTAGCTGAGTGGGAGCGCGAGCTTCTAGAGCAGGGTGCCGACAAGGCAGCACAGACCACCGAAGCACCAGCAGAGGCTGTTGCAGTAGAGGAAGCAAAGTAAGAATGGCAAACTACACCGCAGCCGACGTAAAGGCTCTTCGCGAGCGTTCAGGCGCAGGCATGATGGACTGCAAGGGTGCTCTTGACGAGGCAAATGGCGACATCGAAAAGGCTATGGAACTTCTTCGCGTCAAGGGCCTAAAGGGCGTTGCAAAGCGCGAGGGTCGCAGCACCAGCAATGGTTTGGTTGTCGCACGTGTCAACGGTGGCGTTGGCGTTCTAATCGAGCTTGCTTGCGAGACTGACTTCGTTGCAAAGGCAGAGAAGTTCATCGCCCTTGCCGACACTGTTGCCGACGCTGTTGCAGCTTCAGGCGCAGAGTCTCTAGAGGCAGCTCTAAACGCACCACTAAACGGCAAGACTGTCGCTGAGTCAATCAACGACGAAGCCGCAATCATGGGCGAGAAGGTTGAACTTCGCAAGGTTGAGGTCGTCAAGGATGCAGCTGTTGACGCTTACCTACACCGCACCAGCGCAGACCTACCTCCACAGGTTGGTGTGCTAGTTGCTTACTCAGGCGACGACGCAACCGCACACGACATCGCAGTTCACATTGCTGCGTTCTCACCTAAGTTCCTAACCCGCGACGAGGTTCCAGCAGATGTTGTTGAGACCGAGCGTCGTGTGGCTGAAGAGACCGCTCGCAACGAGGGCAAGCCAGAGGCAGCTTTGGCCAAGATCGTTGAGGGTCGCGTCACCGGATTCTTCAAGGAGAACGTTCTAGTTGACCAGGACTTCGCAAAGGACAACAAGTTGTCAGTTGCCAAGGTTCTTGAGAACAGCGGAACCACTGTTTCTAAGTTCATCCGCGTTCGCGTTGGTGCTTAATAAATAGCTAAAAAGTCAAAAGGCTCGGTCGATTTCGACCGGGCCTTTTTGCTGTCGCGCCTAGGATAGATACAGATCATTCAGCCAAGCTCAGGAGGCTCTCGTGCCACAAAAAACCCGCCGTGTTCTGCTCAAGCTATCGGGCGAAGCATTTGGCGGCGGCACCCTAGGCGTCAACCCAGATGTGGTCTCAGAAATCGCTAAAGAAATCGCAGAGGGCGCTAAGCACGCACAGGTTGCAATCGTCGTAGGTGGCGGAAACTTTTTTAGAGGAGCCGAGCTAAGCCAGCGTGGAATGGAGCGCACTCGCGCTGACTACATGGGCATGTTGGGCACTGTTATGAACGCTCTAGCACTGCAGGATTTCTTGGAGCAGGCCGGTGTCGATGTCCGCGTTCAGTCAGCCATCACCATGTCGCAGGTTACCGAGCCCTACATACCGCTTCGTGCCATTCGTCACATGGAGAAGGGCCGCGTTGTTATTTTCGGTGCCGGCGCCGGACTTCCATACTTCTCAACCGACACGGTGGCTGCACAGCGCGCCCTAGAAATCAAGGCAGATGAGGTCTTGGTTGCCAAGAACGGTGTTGATGGCGTTTATTCGGCAGACCCTAAAAAAGACCCAAACGCAGTCAAGCTAGACGAAATTACCTACCAGGATGCTTTGGTCAAGGGTCTAAAGGTCGTAGATGCAACCGCATTCAGCTTGTGCATGGATAACAAGATGCCAATGCGCGTATTTGGCATGCAGGGGCAGAATGTGGCAGATGCCATCAAGGGCAAGAAAATCGGAACATTCGTTTCGGCCTAATCAAGTTTTTAGACCAGAATTTTTAGCAAAACAGGAGACATCATGATTTCAGAAATCATCAGCAATGTGACCGAGAAAATGGCCAAGGCCGTTGAGGCAACCCGCGAAGACTTCTCGCAGGTGCGCACCGGTCGTGCCAACCCACAGCTTTTTCAGAAGGTAATGGTCGATTACTACGGCACTCCAACTCCGCTGGGCCAGCTGGGTCAGCTTCAGAACCCTGAGGCTCGCACCATCGTGATCACCCCTTATGACAAGGGCGCACTTAAGGCAATCGAGACCGCTCTTCGCGAGATGCCAAACCTAGACGCAAATCCTCAGAACGACGGAAACTTAATCCGCATCACTCTGCCAGACCTAACTGAAGAGCGTCGCCGTGACTACGTAAAGCTAGTCAAGGCAAAGGCTGAAGACGGTCGCGTTTCTGTTCGCAACATTCGTCGCAAGGGCAACGACGACTTGGCTGCTCTAAAAAAAGACGGCCTAGCCGGTGACGACGACATTGCCCGCGGCGAAAAAGAGCTAGACGCTCTAACTAAGTCTCACGTTGAACAGATCGACGAAGCGCTAAAGCGCAAAGAAGCCGAACTTCTAGAGGTCTAACTTGAGTCAAGCGCCTGAATCAACTCCTGCCCAGGCAGGCGGTCGCTCGCTATCTAAATCGGTAGCAGTGGGCGTGGTTCTTGGTGTTGTCTTTTTGCTCAGCATCCTGATCTACAAAGAGTTGTTTGTTGCGCTAGCCGCCACGGCAGCAGCATTTGGTTCATGGGAGCTCTCGGCGGCACTTAGGGTCAAGAACTGGTATGTGCCGCGTGTTCCGGCCGCAGTCGGTTCTGCGCTCATCATGCCAGCCACCTACTACGGTGGTGCAGCAGCTCAATGGCTCGGGGCCTTTGCGATCGTTGCAACTCTCATTGTTTGGCGCTCAGTTCACCTAATCTGGGAGCGCCGAAGCTCCGTCGAACAGACCCTAAAAGCCACTTTGCGTGACTTTGCAGCGGCCGCTTTTGTGGTTATCTACCTGCCACTTACCGTGAGCTTTATCATCCTGTTGCTTCGTCGCGAACAGGGTGATGGCCAATGGTGGGTGCTAACCGTTGTGGTGACCGCAGCACTTATCGACACCTTTGGCTATCTAATCGGCCGCAAATTTGGTCAGCACAAAATGGCCCCTGGTGTTAGCCCAAAGAAAACTTGGGAAGGCCTACTTGCTTCAATCACCGCAGGTGTTGTTTCAGCCCTAGCCTTCAACTTCTTCTTGCTGGGCGGAAACTGGATCACCGGATTAATCCTTGCCTCAGCTCTGCTGATTGCCGCAGTGTTCGGTGACCTTGCCGAATCACTTATAAAACGAGACTTGGGCGTAAAAGACATGAGTTCACTACTGCCTGGTCACGGTGGAATCATGGACCGCCTAGATTCGATCCTGCCTTCAGCTCTGGTCGCTTATCTAATTTCAATCACTCTCTTTTAGGCGCTAAAAAATGGCTCATCAATTTGCTCTAGCTGACAAAAATCAACCCGGATACGACATCGCACAAGTTGACGAATTCATTTCAAAAGCTCGCGCACAGTTCAATGACTTCAGTTCGCAGATTTTGCCTTCTGACCACCTTCGTCGCGTTGAATTCGATCTAGTTCACGGCGGCTATCTGATTACTGCCGTCGACGATGCTATCGCGCGTCTCGAAGATGCCTTTGCAAAAAACGAGATCGAGCGACAGCTTGCCAACGCCGGAAAATTTGCAGTTGACGACCGATTCGCCCGAATTAAAGACATTGTGATTGGCCGAACCGAACGCCCAGGCGGATCAAAGTTCAACCGAGTTTCATGGATTATGCGCGGCTATAACCGCAAGCAGGTTGACGCCATCGCGGAACACGTTGAAAGACACCTTGTATCTGGCGCGCCGCTAAGTTTTGCCGAGGTTCGAGGGGCGATTTTCAAGGCATCTAGGGGCGGTTATGTCGAAGGTCAGGTTGATGCGTTTTTCGACCGTGTTATTGAGCTTCTGCAGCTCGAAGCTCACCGTTAAAGCATCACGGCTAGTCGGCCTGGCCACTGCCGCGTTGCTATTGAGCAGCTTGGCAATTGCCCCTGGCGCTTCGCTTTCGACTGCAGATAGTGCTCAAGCCGCAACCCTGTCTGCAAGTTCGGCGCTCAATCAGGTGCCAGTCAAAGGCCGAGCACCAAAAACCGGATACGCGCGCGAACTATTCAGCGATGGCTGGGGGAGCATTGGTCAGTGTGACTTGCGCAATTACATCCTCAAACGAGACCTCAAAAACCTCACCTGGCGAGATAGTCCAGACTGCACGGTTGCAACCGGCACCTTGAAGGATCCGTACACCGGAAAAGTCATCAATTTCGTCAGGGGAGTTGGCTCTTCACTGGCGGTGCAAATTGATCACTTGGTAGCAGTCAGCGACGCCTGGCAAAAGGGTGCGCAGCAATTGAGCGCACAGGCCCGCTACAGCTTCTATAACGACCCACTGAACCTGCTTGCCGTTGATGGGCCAACCAACTCGCAGAAGAGCGATTCAGATGCCGCCAGCTGGCTGCCGCCGAACAAGAGCTTTAGATGTCAATACGTTGCGCGACAGGTGTCAGTAAAGCGCAAATACAAGCTCTGGGTCACCTCGGCCGAAAAGGCGGCAATTCAGGCTGTTTTGCGCAGTTGCCCAAACCAAAAACTGTTATCGAAATAGCTAAAAAGCTAAACTGGAGTGTTGCCGATTTTGGCTTCTGGATAGCAAGGGATTCGCATGGGTAGACACGAGGCTTATGAGCCTACGTTTACGCGCCGCATGCAGCGTTTTGATAACTGGGTCTGGCGGCAACTACCTTTCGAAAAACCACGCGTACCTAAGTTGCGCAAACACGCATTCAGACCGGCATTCGGCTTTCTATTCGCCACCGGATTCTTGATGGTCACGATTGTTGACCCATATTCAGGAACTATGGCAAGTGCGGCAACTATCCAGGTTTGGGATTCATCGTCGGCCGACCCTGAGCAAACCTACGGCTATGCCAGCACTCAAAAAATTAGCTTCTCTCGCGGTGGATTCAACATTGTGACCGGTAGCGATGCGGCAGCCATGTTTGTTGAGAATGCTGACGCACCGTCACCGGGCACAGCAAAGGCCTATGCATTTGAGCTCTTACAAACCATGAATCTTGGCGTTGATCAGTATTCGTGTTTGGTGAAGCTGTGGGAGCGCGAATCAAACTGGCGCGTGCAGGCACGTAACTCAAGCTCCGGTGCCTATGGGATTCCGCAGTCGCTGCCAGGCTCAAAGATGGCCACCGAAGGTGCCGACTGGATGACCAACCCAGAAACTCAGATTCGCTGGGGAGTCAAGTACATCAAGGGCCGCTATGGCTCACCGTGTGGTGCTTTGGCTCACTCAGACAAAATTGGCTGGTACTAATGGGTCGTTCAAATCGCCCCAGAAATTCTAGGAAGCACACCGAACAGCCAGAAGAAATCGACCTATCTGCCGTCAGGTTCGGCATTCGCCGCACTGAGATCAAGCGCGGAGTTTCATACACAACCCAAACCTCGGTTGGTGCCAGTGCTGACGATGGCAAGGTTTGGGTTTGCCCACACTGCCACCTTCAAATAACAAAGGGCCTAAGCCACATTGTTGCCTGGGATGAAATTCGCGGTATCGAAACTAGACGCCACTTTCACAATGCCTGCTGGAAAGCTTTTCAAGGACAACTTCTATGACCGAATCATTTAGCCACAATTCAGCTTCAGAGCCAATCGAAATTCGATCTTCAGTCGAATTACCTGCCCATCGAGAGCACATTGAACTCGAGACGATAGATGGCTTGCGTTTGGTAGGCGAGCTAGCTACTCCGCTGACAAAGCCGATTGCAGCTACGTTGATCACTCTGCACCCGCTACCTACACACGGCGGCTTTATGGATTCCCACGTTTTGCGCAAGGCTGCAGCGCGACTTCCTGAATTGGCCGACCTGGCAGTGCTGCGTTTCAACACTCGCGGAACCGAGTCTCCACGCGGAAAAAGCGAAGGCAGCTTTGGTGAGGGAGTGCAAGAAGAGCATGACGTCAGAGCGGCAGTTGAATTTGCACGCGAGCGCGGATTGCCAAACCCATGGTTAGTTGGCTGGTCATTCGGCACCGAGTTGGCACTGAAATACGGCCCAGATCATCAGATTCTTGGCGCGATTCTGCTCTCACCGCCACTGCACCGCGCCAACAGGGCTGACCTTGAGCGCTGGGTTGGTTCAGCAAAGAAACTAGTCGCGCTGGTGCCTGAATTCGATGATTACCTAAAGCCAGACGAGGCCCGCGAGCAATTTAGTGTGATTCCGCGTGCCGAAATTATTGGCGTCGATGGCGCCAAGCACCTTTGGGTTGGCGAGTCTGCGACCACCCGAGTGCTAAACGAAATTGTTCGAGCCGTGAATCCAGCCAAGTATCCGTTGCCTACCGTTTGGCAGCCCAGCTAGTTAGAAACTAAACCTGATCCTGTCGCGGAAAAATAATCTGTCGAGTGATCAGGATGAATGAAGCGGCCACTGGAATAGCGATTAGCGCACCCAGAACGCCAAGCACAGTGCCACCGGCAAGAGCTGCGATAACCACAACTGAACCTGGCACTGATACAGCTTTGTTCATGATTCTTGGGCTGATTAGGTATGACTCAATCTGCATGTAAACCAAGTAGTAAATTGCTGCAATAAGTGCGGTGGTTGGTGACACCGATAGTGCGACAACGATGATGATGATCGCTGCGGTGATTGTTCCGACCAGTGGAATAAGGCCTAGAAGGAACGCAATGAATGACAGCACGATTGCATACGGAATCTGCATAATGCTCATGAAGATGTAGCCCAGCACAGAGGCAATGAAACCGATAACAACCTGGCCCATTACATAGCGGCCGATTGACTCAGAAATTTGCTCGGCGATGTCCTTGAATTTGGCTCGGCGACTCTGAGGAACGAAACTGTAGATCCAGGCTTTGAAATTTTGCAGCGAGGCCATGAAATAGATGCTCAAGATAAGAATGATCAAGCCGCCAAAGAAGCCGTTGAAGATGTTGATGCCAACCTGAACAACGCCGCCAAGCATGGTTGGCCAGTTAGAGCTATCGCCAAGATAGGCAGCAGCGCCGTCTAGGGCATTCTTGACTGCGCCATTGAACTGAGCGTCGATGCGCACAATTAGGTCGAGCTTAGAGATTGTGTCGATGGCTGTCGGTGCCATTTGAATCAGGTGAGAGGCCTGGCTAGCCAAAGTTGGTGCGATGCCCCAAACAACCGCGGTGATGGTGCCAAGTAGCAGTGCTGTCACGATAGTTGTCGAAATTGGGCGACTTAGGCCGCGCTTGCCAAACCATTTAATAACTGGATCTAGGCCAAGGGCAATGAATAGAGCGGCTGCAACGTAAGTGATGATGGTGGCCAAGTTTGATATTGCCCCGCCGATAACCAGTGCGGCCAGCACACCAAGACCGCCGAGCAGGCCAAATTTGAAACCGTTAGTGATCCTGAAATTGCCTTGCATGTGCCTAACCTATCAGCGCACAGCGGGCTTGCTTATGGCTTTTTGATGGTGTCGTTTAGCACGTTGCGCAGGCGTTCAATGTAAACCTCAATCGAATCACGCTCGGCTTTAATTTTCATGAGATCAGCTTCGGCCGCCTTTATTTCATAGCTGATCTTGGCCTGGGCCTCGCTGATTTGAGTGCGAGCTTCAGCTTCGGCTGCTGCGATGATGCCATCTGCCTTAAGGCGAGTGGCTGCAGTTGTCTGCTGGTTGATCGAAATAGCGGCTGCCTCTAGGGTCTCGGCTTCAAGTCGAGCGGCATTTGCGCGGGTAAGTGCGGTCGAAAGCTGTGCGTTGGCGTCATCCAGATATTTCTGGGTAGTTGCGACAGCTTCTTGGTGCTTGCGCAGATATTCTTGCTCGGCTTCGTTGCGGCGGGCAGTTAGCTCAAGCTCTAGATCGATGCGAGCCTGATCGGTGACCAGTGCGTTGGCACGGTCAACATCGATATTGACGTTGATGTCACGATTAGCCAGCAGCTTGCGCTCTGCAAGTTCACGCTCGACAGCGGTCTTCAGCAGCTCAACCTCGCGCTTTGCAGCCGCGCGCATCTTGGCAACTTCGGTGGCTACTGCGCCACGGATTGATCCGGTTTCGCGCTGTGCTTCTTCGGCAATTGCTAAAGCGTCGGTGTGTGCCTTTTTGATGATCTCGTCATAGTCGGCACGAGCACCTGAAATAATGCGGTCTGCGCGGCGCTGAGCTTCGGCAACAAGAGAGTCATAGAAGCCCTTGGCCTCGTGGCGTTGGTTGTCTACCTCAAGCTGAAGGTTGTGACGTTGACGCTGCGCCTCGGTTTCGGCAACGTTCAAAATGTGGGCGGCTTGCTCTTCGGCACTGCTCAAAATTAGGGCAGCTCGCGCACCAACGCCCGAATATGTTGGGCGGTCATATTCGCTCAACTCGTGGCGAGCGGCATTTAGAGCCTCAGTGGCCTCGCGAAGCTCTTGTACCAGGCTGGCATTTTGTGCCGACAGGGCAAGGATGTCCTTGCGCAGGTCACGAATCGCGTCGTCTACAGAAGGCTTGTCGTAACCCCTGATAGCGATCGGAAATTCGGTCTCTTCTGCGGTCAAAAGGGGCACTCCTGGGCGGTGGGTAGAATTATTCAAGCTTTCGCTTCGCCCCAAGTTTAGCTTGATTGGATTTCAGCATGCGCTTTTTGGTATCAGCAGCGCTATTTGTCGTTTCCATTTTGCTGATGCTTGTAGGACTGGGTCAGCGCACCATTTGGGCGCCACCACCAAGCGTTTCGATGTCTATCGAGCTAGACAAACCTGCGGCATATGTGTTGGTAGACGGTCAGGCTTTGAGTGCAAACCTTGGGCAACCAAAAGTGTCTGTATCGGGCGCATCTAAAGTTTTCGCCGCCACAGCAACTCAAGCCGATGTCGTTGCCTGGCTTGGTCGCGATGCCTATACCCGAATCACGTTCGACAAAAAATCGGGCAAGCTAACTTCTAACCAGGTCTACGGCAACAAAGCCAAAGACAACCCATCGGGATCAGACCTTTGGCAGGCCGAGGCTATTTCAAAGTCAACCGCCAGCATCCAAGCTTCTAGTTCGCCCGACGGCGCTGTGCTTATTGCTAGCAATGGTGTCAAGCAAGCACCCGGATCTGTGAAAATCATCTGGCCGATTGCCTATGACCTAACGCCGTCAAACATCTTCTTGCTGGTCGGCTTTTTGATGCTGATGACGGCCGTGATTTTCAACTACCTAGGTTTTAGAAATATTAGAAAAAAGCGTGGCCCGCGTCGCAAGCTGTATCAGCCGCCAAAGCCGCCGAAGTATCGGTTCAAAGCCGCGAAATCTAACAACCGAGCCAAGGGTCGTCGCTCAGCGAAGCGAAACATGATTGCCCTTGCCGGTTCGGGCCTAACTTTGGCATTGCTTGCTGGTTGCAGCGCCGAGCCTGCGCCAGCACCAAGTGAATCATCAAGCGCTAGCGCAAGTGGCCCAGTTGAAAAACTTGCTGCTCCGGTCGTTACTAAGGCGCAGCTTCAGCGAATTCTGGCCAACATTTCAAAGATTGCTTCGGCTGCCGATAGTAGCAACGAGGATTCAATTCTTGAGTCTCGATTCACTGGCCCAGCACTTGAAATCCGCAAGGCTCACTACAAGTTAATGAAACGCTCAAACAAGATTGCTGCACTTCCGAACATTGCGGCTAATCCAATCACTTTCAGCCTTCCGGCGGCCACTGAAGAGTGGCCTCGCACAGTTATGGCTGTGACCGATGAGCCAGGTGACGCTGCTTTGCCACAAATGCTCGTGCTTCAACAACAGAACCCGAGGTCAAACTATTCGGTTTGGTATTACGTTCGACTGATGCCGGGGGCCAAGATCCCAGCGGTTCCGGCTCCTGAGGTTGGCTCGATCCCGGTTGATCGCAAGTCGCTATTCCTAAAGTTGCAACCAACCAAGTTGCCGGCGGCATATGGCGATGTCATCAACAGTGGTCAAGGCAGCCTTAGTGCTTCATTGTTTGATCTGAAGAATGATGAGTTCTTCAAGCAAGTTTCACAAAGCCAAAAAGATCAGGTGAATAACCTGCGCACGGCAAAGATCACCTTTATTCACCGACTTGGTGAGCCAAACATTCAGGCTCTCTCAACCTCGGGCGCCGGCGCCTTGATTGCGGTTTATATGACCGACATCTATCAGATCAAGCCAAAGACCGCTGGATCAGCGGTTGCAGTCTCGGGTCAAGAAAAACTCTTGCTTGGAGCTGACGGGTCGACCCGTGGCGTTAGATCCCAGTACGGAAACATGTTGCTTTTCTATGTTCCAGCCTTGTCAGACAAGACCTCTATTCGCTTGTTGGGCGCAACGCAGGGCCTTGTCAGCGTTAGGAGTCTCTAATGTCTGATTTCTCATCAAGGGCTAGTTTGGCTGGGGCAGTGGATCTGTCTTCGCTCAAGAACCGAGCACAAACCCCTTCACCCGCTGCGCAGCCTGTCCATCCTGACCAAGCCAGTGGCGCCAATTCTCAAGCCGCCGACGCTACTAATCCGGTTGTGCCAGCCCTGGTTATCGAAGGTAATGAAGCTAACTTCAACAACTTCATCGCAGTGTCTAATTCAGTGCCATTGGTCATTGAGTTCTATGCCAGTTGGAGCGAGCCTGGCAAAGCTCTTTCGGCCAAGCTGCAGGCTCAAACCGAATTAGCCAATGGTCGAATTCTGCTAATCAGGGTTGACGTTCAGGCTCAACCAAAGATCGCAGCGGCTTTCAAGGTAGAGGGTGCACCAACGGTGGTTGCTGTGATCAAGGGGCAACCGGTTCCTCTATTTGCTGGCGATCAAGAAGCGGCAGCCATCGCCACGGTTTTTGAACGCATTCTTGAAGTGGCAGCCGAAAACCAAATCTCAGGAACCGCAGTTGTCGATGCCAATGCAGCAGCCGAAGCAGCGGCACCAAAACTCAGCCCTCGTCACCAGGCGGCTTATGACGCGATTGATCGCGGCAATTATCAGGCTGCTGTTCTTGAATACCAGGCGGCCCTAAATGAGATGCCGAGCGATGTTCTGGCCAAGGCTGGGCTTGCTCAGGCCAGATTGTTGGTTCGCACCGCTGAGGTTGACGTCGATGAGATATTGGCCTCTCAGCCAACAGAGCTTTCTTCAGTCTTGCTAAAAGCCGATGTGCTGGTCGCAGTCGGTCACGCTCTGCAGGGTTTTTATTTGTTGCTAAGCGCATTTGAGTCAGCGCACGCAGAGCAAAGAGACGAGATTCGCAAGCATCTTCTCGAGCTGTTTGAAGTGCAGGGAAGTGACTCGCCTGAAGTCGCCGATGCACGCAAAAAACTAGCGCTGTTGCTGTACTAAACCAATATCAAAAACAGCCGTCTAGGCACCGCCGAGGCTACTAAAAGATTGCTATTTAGCGGCTGGCTTTAACCAGATTGCTCCAAGTGGAGGAACCGAAATCGAAGCCGAGTGCGGCTGACCGTGAGTTCCTTCGCCGTTAGCAACTACGCTGCCAAAGTTTCCAACACCTGAACCACCGAACTCGGCGGCATCTGTGTTCAAAATCTCTTGCCAAACGCCATCTTTAGGCAAGCCAAGTTTGAAGTCGTGATGAGGGTGACCGGCAAAGTTGATTACGACAGCCAGTGGGTTGCCGCTCTCGTCGTATCTCAAGAAGCTCAGCAGGTTCGCGTCGGCGTTGCCGCCATCGATCCATACAAAGCCCTGGTGAAAGTGATCAAGCTGCCATAGCGCCGGGTTTTCGACATAAAGGCGGTTCAATGTGGCCACCAAGCTCTTAAGCCCCTGGTGCATTGGCTGGTCAAGAACCCACCATTCAAGGCCGTGTTCTTGGCTCCATTCAGACTGCTGCCCGAACTCTGAACCCATGAACAAAAGCTGCTTGCCAGGGTGTGACCACATGAAGGTCAAATAGGCACGCACATTTGCCAGCTGCTGCCAACGATCGCCCGGCATCTTGTTCAAAAGCGAACCCTTGCCATGCACAACTTCATCGTGGCTAATCGGCAAAATGAACTTCTCGTCGTAGGTATAAAGCATCGAGAAAGTCAGCTCGCCGTGGTGATAGCGGCGATAAGCCGGGTCTTTTTGAATGTACTCGAGCGTGTCATTCATCCAGCCCATGTTCCACTTGAAGCCATAGCCCAAGCCGCCGCCATCGGTTGGCGCAGATACGCCACCCCAGCTGGTTGACTCTTCGGCAATCATCATGATGCCTGGGTTGCGACGATAAGCCGTTGCGTTCACCTCTTGCATGAACCTAATGGCATCGAGATTCTCGCGTCCGCCGTATTCATTCGGCAGCCAGTTGTTGCCTTCGCGAGAGTAGTCAAGATAAAGCATTGATGCCACGGCGTCGACGCGAAGACCGTCGATGTGAAACTCCTCGAGCCAATAGAGAGCATTGGCGACCAAAAAGTTTCTGACCTCAGTTCGACCGAAATCAAAGATCATCGTGCCCCAGTCTGGGTGCTCTCCGCGACGAGGGTCCGCGTGTTCATAGAGCGCCTCGCCGTCATAGCGAGCGAGCGCCCAGTCATCTTTCGGAAAGTGCGCAGGAACCCAATCAAGAATCACACCGATGCCCGCTGCGTGAAGGCGATCGACTAAGTATTTGAAGTCGTCAGGTGTGCCAAAACGAGAAGTCGGAGCGTAATAGCCAGTGACCTGATAGCCCCAAGATGGCGCGTATGGGTGTTCTGCAATCGGCATGAACTCAACGTGAGTGAATCCAAGTTCTTGAACATAGGGGATCAGCTCGTCAGCCAGAGTGCGATATGTGAGGTCTTTGCGCCACGAGCCAGCGTGGAGTTCATAGATGCTCATTGGCGACTTCAGGGCATCGCGCTTAGCGCGGTCTTTCAGCCATACCGAGTCTTTCCACTTATAGGTCGAATCCACAACCACCGAAGCGGTGCTCGGTGGGGTCTCGGCGAATCGGGCAAGCGGGTCAATCTTTGAAATCCAGGCACCAGATTTGGTGAGAATTTCATACTTGTATTTGGTGCCAGCTTCGATGCCCGGGATGAATATCTCCCAAACTCCGGTGCTGCCCATGACGCGCATTGAGTGGGCCGAGCCGTTCCAGTGATTGAAATCACCAATGACTCGAATAGCTTGAGCGTTCGGTGCCCAAACTGCAAAGCGCACGCCATAGCTTTCGCCCAGGGAGCCCTTGATCGAGTTCAGGTGTGACCCCAAAGCCTTCCAGAGCTCTTCGTGACGACCTTCTCCGATTAGGTGCAGATCAAACTCGCCGATAGTTGGCAGGTGGCGATAAGGGTCGTCGATTCGCCACTCATGGGTGTTGCCTTCGTTCTCGAAGGTGGCCACCACGCGATAGTCAGGCGTCTTTTTGGCCGCCACGAAACCCTGCCAAACCCCGTGCTCAAGGTGCGAAAGTTCGATTCGCTCACCAGCTGCCAGCTCAATAGCAACCTTGCGGGCCAGTGGCTTCAGAGTGCGAATAACCCAGCCGTTATCGTGCGGGTGAGCACCCAACACCGAGTGCGGGTCGTGGTAGCTGCCGGTCGCAACTTTCCAAATCAGCTCACTTGAAACCTCAGGAAGCACAATTTCTTTTGGCTTTCTTAGTGCCATTTTTTACTCCTTAAGAGGTGACTTTGCCGACTTTAAAAATGTGAACCGGCTCATCGCGAGGGTCCAGGCGCACATAGTTTGAAGTGCTCCACTCGTATGTTTCGTTGCTGATTAGATCGGTCACTTCAAAACGTGAGTCCTGAGGCAATCCAAGCTTGGCAAGGTCAAGGTGAACCGTGCTCTCGCGCACGGCATGTGGGTCAAGGTTGGCAACCACAATCACGGTGTCACTCTTCTTGGTTCCGGTGTGCGCAGCATCCAGGTGCTTAGAAAAGACCAACATCGAGCCATCGTCAACGTGGTGCAGTTCAAGGTTGCGAAGCTGCCTAACAGCTGGGTGCTTCTTGCGAATCTCGTTCAGCTTAGAAATGTATGGCGCGATAGATCGACCCGATTTTTCGGCGGCCGCCCAATCGCGAGCTTTGAACTCGTATTTTTCGCTGTCGATGTGCTCTTCGGCACCCGGTCTAGCAACCGACTCAACAAGTTCATAGCCGGCATACATGCCCCAGCTGGCGCCAGCCGTAGCAGCGATTGCTGCACGAAGTTTGTGACCAGCAGGGCCGCCAAACTGCAAAAACTGAGTCAGGATGTCTGGAGTGCTGACCCAAAGATTTGGCCTAAAGAAGTCCGCGGTCTCTTTTGACAGCTCGTGAAGGTATGACTCGAGCTCGGTCTTAGAGTTTCGCCAGGTGTAGTAGGTGTACGACTGCTGGAATCCGACCTTGCCCAGAGTGTGCATCATCGCTGGGCGAGTGAATGCCTCGGCCAGGAAAATTACCTCAGGGTTCTCGGCGTTAACTTCGCCGATTAGCCATTCCCAAAATTCAACGGTTTTTGTGTGCGGATTATCGACTCTAAAAATCTTGATTCCGCGTGAAATCCAAAGTCGAACGATTCGCAAAACCTCTTGATAGATGCCCTGAGGGTCGTTGTCGAAGTTGACCGGATAGATGTCTTGGTATTTCTTTGGCGGGTTTTCGGCATAGGCAATCGTGCCGTCTGCTCGAGTAGTGAACCACTCTGGGTTGGTTTTTACCCATGGGTGGTCTGGTGAGGCTTGCAGCGCCAAGTCGAGTGCAATTTCTAGCCCGAGATCGTTTGCCTTCTTTACGAAAGCGGCAAAATCCTTTTCAGTGCCTAATTCAGGATGAATTGCATCGTGCCCACCGGCTTCTGAGCCAATCGCCCAAGGTGATCCAGGGTCAGCATCGGTGGCATTTAGGGTGTTGTTCGGACCCTTTCTAAACGCTCGGCCAATTGGGTGAATCGGCGGCATGTAGAGAATGTCGAAGCCCATTTCGGCGACAGCTGGCAAACGCTTTGCGGCTGTCTTGAAGTTGCCCGAAGTCCAGGTGTTGGTCTTGGCGTTGAATTTTGCACCTTCGCTGCGAGGAAAGAATTCATACCAGGCAGCGGCACCGCTGAAGGTTCGTTCACAGTTGATTACAAATGACTTTGAGAGGGTCACCAGCGAGCGGATCGGTTGGTCATGAGCAGCACCCAAAAGCTCCGGGGTTTCGATGGCGCTAAATCTAGCCTGTGCAGATTTGCTGAAATCACCGAGTATTTCGGCTGCGGCAACCAAAATCTGCGCATTCGCTTTGGTTCGAGATTTCTCGGCTGCGGCGGCGGTCAGCAACTTTACGCCCTCGAGCATCATCAGCTCTTCGTCTACGCCAACCGCAAGCTTTACCTGCGCGTTGTGGTGCCAAGTTTCGAAATCATCACCGAAGGCTCGAATCTGATAACTCCAGTGGCCGACGCTGGTCAGCTGAGCAACGGCGTGCCAACGATCGCTGCCAGGTGCGCCGGCATGCATCCGGATGGTCTGAGTTTTGCCCGCTGGAGAGGTGAGCAGCAGCTCGGCCCCAAGGGCATCATGGCCTTCTCTGAACACGGTGGCCGCAAAAGGCAGCACCTCACCTTCAAAGGCCTTTGCTGGCCATCGGCCGTCTTCAACTGATGGGGTCACCGAAAGAATCGGCAGACGCCCAATTGGATTTGAGTGCTGAAATTTGATCTCAGAAGTTTTGGCCACAGTCGTAATCTAGTGAAAATTTCGGGGGCTAAGGCAATTAACTGAAAGCCTTTACATAGTCGTTAAGAAATTGACTCTGAAGATTTTCATTGAGGTGCCGGCGAGCTTGTATTTTGCGCCAGCTGCGAATGAAGGCTGTGAACTCGGCGGGGTAGCTAGATTGCTATCCCAGAGCAACTGGTATTCAGCGTTTTCGATCTCGGTTGGAAGTGCCGCTTCGGTGGCAGCTTCAGAACCATGAATAACCAAGAGCATGGCGCTCAGGCTGCCATCGGCTTCAAGATGAGCGCTGTGGCGCTGAAGAGTGCGGTGCTCCGGATCGTCCCACTGGTCACCAGGCATAATCTCACCCTCGCGGTTATACCAGCGAATTTGATCTGATTCAGGGGTGGCCGCATCAAAATTGCCGAAACTGGTCGGGCGCAGAACGCGATTTTCGCGGCGAAGTTTGGTCAAGAAGGCAAAAGTCTGCTCAAAGTTAGCCTGGTCTTCATTCAGCTTCCAGTTGACCCAGCTGATTACGTTGTCTTGGCAATAGGCGTTGTTGTTGCCCAGTTGCGACTTGGCGCGCTCATCACCGGCAGCAATCATCGGGACACCGGCAGAAAGAAGCAGTGTCGCCATTAAGTTGCGCATCGCCTTGTATCGCACTTGGCGAATCTTTTTGTCGGCGTAGTCACCTTCGGCGCCGTGGTTGAATGAGCGGTTGTCGTTCGTGCCATCTCGGTTGCTTTCGCCGTTCACTTGATTGTGCTTGACGTCATAGCTAACTAAGTCGTGAAGTGTGAAGCCATCGTGTGCAGTGACAAAGTTGATAACGCCCATTGGGCCCGCACTACCGTCAATGATGTCTTTAGAGCCAGCGAGGCGGGTAGCTAGGTCGGCAACGCCGTTCCAGTGCTTGCCGCTGGTGCGAGCGCTGGCGATGTCAGATAGCCAGAATCTCCGAACGCTATCCCTGAAGCGGTCGTTCCACTCAGAGAATCGATCCGGAAAATTACCGGTTTGCCAGCCACCAAGACCTACGTCCCATGGTTCAGCAATCAACTTTGAGTCACGCAGCGACTCGTCTTCGCTCATAGCAACTAGAAGCGGATGGTTTGGATCGAAGTGATTGATCTCGTTTCGAGCCAGAGTCGTCATCAGGTCAAACCTAAATCCGTCAATCTGCATCTCGTTAGTCCAGTAGCGCAAGCTGTCCATGACCAGTTGAAGCACATGCGGGTTGGCGAAATTCAGAGAGTTTCCGCAGCCGGTTGTGTCGTGATAGTTGCCCAAATCATCTTGGCGATAGTAGCTCGAGTTATCTAGGCCGCGATATGAATAGGTGAGGCCGCCGCCGCCACCCTCGGCAGTGTGGTTATAAACCACATCAAGGATTACTTCGATGCCGGCACGGTGCAGTTCGCGAATCGCAGTTTTGAGCTCATTAACCACAGCCTGCGGCCCGGCCACCTGCGCTGCCATGCTGGCATAGCGGTGGTGCGGGGTGAAGAAGTTAATGGTGTTGTAGCCCCAGTAGTTATAGAGGCCCATGTTGAGCAGGCGAGGCTCAGAGATGATTTGGTGCAACGGAAGCAGCTCAATAGCGGTGATGCCGATGTTCTTTAGGTGAGCGATTGTGCTTGGGTGGCCCAGCGCCGCGTAAGTGCCGCGAATGTCGTCTGGCAGATCTTCGTTCGCGCGCGTCAAACCTCGAGGGTGCGCCTCATAAACGATGGTTTCACTCATCGGGATGTTCGGTTTTTGAACACCTTGCCAATCGAATTCATCCGTGATATCAACGCTGTAAAGCTCACGCGCACTTTCGCGAACAATGCCTCTGGCATACGGGTCAATCAGATTCAGAGTCGGCTTGAATTTGTGGCGCGGGCCAGTAGGGCCATCGGCGCGAAACGCATAGGTGATGCCAGGTTGAATAAATGCGCTGGTTGCTGACCAAATGTTGTTTTCGCCTCGAGCGAGGCTTACAACTTGAGTAGTTTCGCTGCGATTGTCAGGGTTCAGAATGTGCAGGTCGATAGCTGTGGCGTTTTCAGAGTAAACGCGAGCAGTGCCTTTGCCATCTTCATGAGAGATGCCGAGCTTGGCAAAGAATGGGCCAGCTGGATTCGACATGCGGCCCTCTCGTTTGGTCTGCATAAAAACACAAAATGGGCCGAAACAGCCCGTCAAAACAACTCTTGAATACTACCTAGCGTTACGTTCCAAAGCTGGTAGCGCTTACATCCTGATTTATTCTTTAAGCATGAGCGCCTATCTAGATAATGCGGCAACGACGCCGCTACGACCAGAGGCACTTGCGACGTATACCGAATATCTTCACCTGGTGGGGAACCCCTCGGCCATTCACAGTGCCGGGCAGCAAGCAAGAAGAGCCGTTGAAGAGGCACGCGAAGAGATCGCTTTTGCGGTCAACGCAAATCGGAATGAAGTGATTTTCACCTCAGGCGGAACCGAGTCTGACAACTTGGCTATCAAAGGCATCTTTTGGCAGCAGCAGTCGACTGACCGTGCCAAGAAAGTCATCATTTCAACTTTGGCCGAGCATCATGCGGTGCTTGACCCGATTGAATGGTTGGTTAAGTTTCAAGGCGCAGAAGTGATTTGGCTCGAGACTGATGACCGTGGCGTTATAAACATCGATCACCTAAGCGACATTCTTGCTACCCGAGCCGACGAGGTTGCGTTGATCAGCGTTATGTGGGCCAATAACGAAATCGGCGTAATTAACCCAATCAAGCAAATCGTTGACTTGGCTAAGCCTCACAAAATCCCGGTTCACTCTGATGCGGTTGCAGCGTTTGGCCACACTCCGGTTGATTTTGCAAAATCCGGATTAGCGGCAATGTCAATCACAGCCCACAAAGTGGGTGGACCTGTAGGCGTCGGTGCGCTTTTGGTTGCCCGTTCGGCAAAGCTGGTTTCACTGGTTCACGGTGGCGGTCAAGAGCGCGGCATGCGCTCGGGCACCCTAACCGCAGCTGCCGCTAAAGCATTCGCAGTGGCAGCCAGATTGTCAGTCGGTGATTTAGTTCTTGAGACCAAGCGCCTAGCCGGTTTGCAAGATCGCTTGGTTGAAGGCGTCAAATCAGCAGTTCCGAGCGCGAAATTCTCTCGCGGAGATGCACCTGGGCTGGCAAACAATGCGCACTTCACTTTCCCAGGTTGCCACGGCGACTCTCTTCTGTTCTTGCTAGATCAAGCCGGCGTGCAGGTCTCAACCGGCTCGGCTTGCCAAGCCGGAGTTAGCGGCGCCTCGCACGTTTTGCTAGCCATCGGTCGCAGCAATGACGAGGCTTGTGGGCCGATTCGTGTCACTTTTGGTTATCAAACCACTGATGCTGATGTCGACGCATTCCTAACCGCCCTGCCAAAGGCTCACGAAGCAGCCCTGAAAGCCGGTTTGCCAACCTAAAATTGCCTAGTACACATTTGAAAGTGGTCGGTGCATGAAGGTTTTGGCAGCTATGTCTGGCGGAGTTGACTCTGCCGTTGCCGCCGCGCGTGCGGTCGAAGCTGGGCACGAAGTAGTCGGTGTTCACCTAGCGCTTTCTCGTATGCCGGGCACGCTTCGAACCGGGTCTCGCGGCTGCTGCACAATCGAAGATTCGATGGATGCGCAGCGCGCGGCCAACATCCTCGGCATTCCTTACTACGTCTGGGATTTCAGCGAGCGTTTCAAAATCGACGTAGTCGATGACTTTATTGCCGAATACCAAGCCGGGCGCACCCCTAATCCATGTATGCGCTGCAATGAGCGAATCAAGTTTTCTGCACTGCTTGAAAAAGGCTTGGCGCTTGGATTTGATGCGGTTTGCACTGGTCACTATGCATCGCTTTTGACCGACGCCGAAGGCAATCTAGAACTTCACCGCAGTGCGGCCATGGCAAAAGACCAGAGCTATGTGCTCGGAGTTCTAACTGCCGAGCAATTGAAGCACTCTATGTTTCCGCTTGGTGCAACTGCATCAAAAGACCTTATTCGCGCCGAAGCCGCAGCACGCGGTTTGGCTGTTGCAAACAAGCCAGATTCTTATGACATTTGCTTTATTCCAGAGGGGGACACCCAAGATTGGTTAGCCGAGCGAGTTGGCACAGCTGAAGGTGAAATCATCGATCGCCAAGGCAACGTTCTTGGTCAGCATTCCGGAACCCACGGTTTCACGGTTGGTCAGCGCAAAGGGCTTTCGATTGGACGCCCGGCAGCCGATGGCCGCCCGCGTTATGTGCTTGAAGTGCGACCTAAGACCAACACGGTGGTGGTTGGCCCGCAGGCAGCGTTGGCTATTGCCGAACTAGCCGGATCAAAGTTCACCTGGTGTGGCATGCCACCGGCAAACGAAGCCGAATGGTTTGACATCGAGGTTCAGGTTCGCGCCCATGGCGAGGCACTGCCAGCTTCGGCTGCTGTGGTCGAAGGCGAACTGGTCATCCGCCTCAAAGAGCCGCTGATTGGCGTTGCCCCAGGGCAAACGGCAGTTCTCTATGTGGGGACCCGAGTTCTCGGTCAAACCACAATCGATCGCACGGTCAGCGCGGTTCCGGTCGGTGCTGGCGAATGAGCAACTTAGACCTTTCACAGGCAAAAGAGCGAGTCGCAAAACTCATCGACGAAATCAACTCTCATCGCCGTGCTTACTACGAAGGCAACACCTCGATTGTGAGCGATGCTGATTACGACGCCCTGATGCACGAACTTGAACTTCTCGAGTCGCAGCATCCTGAATTGATAACTGGAGACAGCCCGACCCAAACGGTTGGTGGTGCAGCTAATCAAACATTTGCCCCGGTTCAACACCTCGAGCGAATGATGAGTCTCGACAATGTTTTTGACACGGATGAACTCAAGGCATGGGCTCAACGCGCCGAGGGTCAGCGCTTTCTTTGCGAGCTGAAGATCGATGGTCTCGCCGTGAACCTTCGTTATCTCAATGGCGAGCTAGTTTCTGCGGCTACCCGCGGTGATGGCACGGTCGGCGAAGACGTCACGGCAAACGTTTTGACCATCAAGGCGATTCCGAAAAGACTGCTTGGCGGCAATCACCCAGCAGCGGTCGAGGTTCGCGGTGAGATCTTTTTTGGTCTCGAAGATTTTGCTCGGCTGAACGAAGGCCTTATCGCAGAAGGCAAGGCGCCATTTGCCAACCCGCGCAACTCGGCATCTGGCTCACTTCGTCAAAAGAATGCCGAAGTCACCGCCAGCAGACCACTGCAGATGCTGGTTCACGGTGTCGGCGCATGGCCCGAGGCGCCGGTTGCTAATCAAAGCGACCTATATAAGTTGCTGGCCGAGTGGGGCTTGCCAACCTCAAAGCGCGTTCGAGTTGTCGAATCGGTCGATGATGTAGTGGCCTATATCGCTCAGTTTGAAGCGCAGCGTCACGAGCTCGAGCACGAGATCGATGGCGTCGTGGTTAAGGTTGATAACCTTGCCGCCCAACGTGAACTTGGCTTCACTTCGCGAGCACCGCGCTGGGCAATTGCCTATAAATACGCGCCAGAGCAGGTCAATACCAAACTGCTCGACATCAAAGTTTCAATCGGTCGCACCGGCCGCGCAACGCCTTATGCCGTGGTTCAACCCGTCAAAGTTGCTGGTTCTGAGGTTGAATTTGCGACCCTTCACAACCAGGATGTCGTCAAGGCCAAAGGCATTCTGATTGGCGACACAATCGTGCTTCGCAAAGCCGGAGACGTGATTCCAGAAATTCTCGGCCCCGTGGTTGAACTTCGTGATGGCACTGAACGAGCGTTTGTCATGCCAACCGCTTGCCCGGATTGCAATTCACCGCTGGCGCCAGCAACCGAGGGTGATGTAGATCTCCGCTGCACAAACACTCAAAGTTGCCCTGCCCAGTTGCGCGAGCGCATCGCCTACATCGGCTCTAGGGGAGTGCTAGATATCGAGGCACTCGGGTATGTTGCTGCAGTGGCTCTAACCCAGCCGGTAGACATGGCGACCGCTGCCATCCACTCAGAAAAAGATTTATTCAACCTGACCCTCGAGCAGCTTTTGCCGATTCAGGCAAACGTTGTAGATGCTGACACCGGTCTGGTCAAGCTTGATGCCGAAGGCAACGAGAAAATCGTCGATTTCTTCAGAAAGAAAGACGGAACCCCAGCCGAGGTTGCCATCAAATTGCTTCGTAATCTCGAAGAAGCTAAAACCAGGCCGCTATGGCGAATTCTGGTGGCCCTATCTATTCGTCACGTCGGTCCCGTGGCAGCGAGGTCTCTTACCAACCACTTCGGATCTCTTGACCGTATTTTTGCCGCAGCTGAATCAGAGCTTTCTGAAGTCGAAGGCGTTGGTCCAACGCTCGCAAAGTCGATTAGCGAGTGGATCGCAGTCGATTGGCACCGAGAAATCATCGAGGCTTGGCGCTCAGCTGGAGTGCAACTGGATATTCCGGGGCACGAAGGACCCGGAGTCAGTGGGGCGCAAACCGGCGGTGTTTTTGCCGGGCTAAGCATTGTGGCAACCGGATCGCTAAAGACTTTCACTCGCGAATCTATTGAAGAGGCGATTATTTCTAACGGCGGAAAAGCGGCCTCATCGGTTTCAAAAAAGACCGCATTCGTAGTTGCTGGCGAGAATGCCGGCTCGAAACTAACCAAGGCTGAAGAGCTTGGTATTGAAGTTATCGACGAGCAAGAGTTCGTGCGCAGGCTGCAGGGCTAGACGAGCCCAAAAAACCGGCCATCGCCGACTAAACTTGACCTAAATACCCTCCGGTTTCGAGAGAGATTCATGTCTGAAATTACCCCTGACCTAGTTCGCCATTTGGCTGGACTGTCGCGCATCCTGGTCACCGACCAAGAGGTCGAGCGCTTTGCCGAGCAGTTGAACCTAATTGTTGATTCTGTAGCCACCGTAAAAAAGGCCGTAGAAGGTGACATCCCGGCGACCAGCCACCCGATTCCGATGGCAAACGTGTTCCGCGACGACGTCATTGAGCAGTCTTTGACTCAAGAGCAAGCGCTGTCAAGCGCACCAGACAGCGGCGATGGCCGATTCCGCGTTGCAGCAATCCTGGACGAGGAGTAAACCGTGAGTGATCTAATACGCAAAAATGCCAGCGAACTTGTAGACCTGCTTAAGTCAGGCCAAGTTTCATCTGTTGAGCTAACTCAGGCGCACATTGACCGCACCAAAGCAGTCGATGCTGAGGTGCACAGCTACCTTCACACTTCACCTGAGTCAGCTTTGGCAACCGCAGCCGACATCGACCGTCGTCGTGCGGCTGGCGAAAAACTTCACGAACTTGCCGGTCTGCCAATTGCGGTCAAAGACAACTTGACCACCACTGACGCACCGACCACTTCGGGTTCAAAAATCCTTGAAGGCTGGATCCCGCAGTATGACGCAACTGTGGTCACCAAACTTCGCAACGCCGGCATGCCTATTCTGGGCAAGACCAACCTTGACGAGTTTGCAATGGGTTCATCAACCGAGTTCTCGGCCTACGGACCAAGCCACAACCCATGGGCGCTTGACCGAATTCCTGGTGGCTCTGGCGGTGGCTCGAGTTCAGTAGTTGCTTCGTTCCAGGCACCTCTTGCTATCGGTTCTGACACCGGTGGTTCAATCCGATTCCCGGCGGCAGTCACCGGCACCGTTGGCACCAAGCCAACCTATGGTGCGGTTTCTCGCTACGGCCTTATTGCCCTAGCCAGCTCGCTAGATCAGATTGGTCCGGTTTCGCGCAACGTTCTTGACTCAGCACTGCTGCAAGACCTAATTGCCGGTCACGATCCGCATGACAGCACCTCTTTGCCAGAGTCACTCGGCTCAATGGCCGAGGCTGCGCGCAAGCAAGACGTCAAGGGCATGCGCATCGGTGTTATCAAGCAGCTGACTGGCGCTGGTTTCCAGCCAGGTGTGTCTGCTCGATTCCAAGAGAGCTTGAATCTTTTGGCTGGCGCTGGTGCAGAAATCGTTGAGGTTGATTGCCCAAGTTTCGAGTATGCAATCGCGGCTTACTACCTGATTCTTCCGGCTGAGGCTTCTTCGAACCTTGCAAAGTTTGACTCGGTTCGATTTGGCATGCGAGTTGCTCCTGAAGGCAACCCAACCATCGAGCGCGTTATGGCCGCAACCCGTGAGGCTGGTTTTGGTCCAGAAGTGAAGCGTCGAATCATTCTCGGCACCTACGCCCTGTCAAGCGGCTACTACGACGCTTACTATGGCGCAGCTCAAAAGGTTCGCACCCTGATTCAGCGCGACCTAGAGGCCGCTTTCACCAAGGCAGACGTGCTGGTTTCACCAACCGCACCGACCACCGCGTTCAAGCTAGGCGAGAAGGTCGAAGACCCGCTGGCTATGTATCTAAACGACATCGCAACCATTCCGGCCAACCTAGCCGGCATTCCCGGTATGTCGCTTCCTAACGGTCTAGCTGAAGAGGATGGCCTGCCAGTCGGTATCCAACTTCTTGCACCAGCTCGCCAAGACGCACGTCTTTATCAGGTTGGTGCAGCTCTAGAGGCGATGCATGAGCAGGTATGGGGCAAGCGAATGATTGATTTTGCACCAGAGTTGGAGGTTCGCGGCTAATGGCTAAAGACGAACTAATGAACTATGAAAAAGCTCTTGAGCAGTTTGAGGTTGTTATCGGCCTTGAGGTTCACGTTGAGCTAAACACCAACACCAAGATGTTCTGTGGTTGTCGCAACGAGTTTGGCGGCGAGCCAAACACCTTCGTTTGCCCAATCTGTCTCGGTTTGCCTGGCTCGCTGCCTGCCGTCAACCGCAAGGCTGTCGAGTCAAGCATCTCTATCGGTCTAGCTCTTGGATGCCAAATTGCTCCAACCGGTCGTTTTGCTCGCAAGAACTACTTCTATCCAGACCTCGCCAAGAACTTTCAAACCTCACAGTATGACGAGCCAATCGCATTCGAAGGTTCGATTGATGTTGAGGTGCCTTCAGGCAATGTGTTTACCGTCGCTATCGAACGTGCCCACATGGAAGAAGATGCTGGCAAGCTGACCCACGTTGGTGGCGCTACCGGTCGAATTCAGGGTGCCGAGTATTCACTAGTTGACTACAACCGTGCCGGTGTTCCTCTGGTTGAAATTGTCACAAAGCCAGTCTTCGGCGCTGGGGCAGAGGCTCCAGAACTTGCCGCAGCATACGTGCGATTGATTCGTGAAATGGTGAAGGCCATGAATGTGTCAGATGCCCGCATGGAGCGCGGAAACGTTCGTTGTGACGCCAACGTTTCACTGCGACCACATGGGCAAGAGAAGCTGGGCACCCGCACCGAGACTAAGAACGTGAACTCGCTTCGCTCTATTGAGCGTGCGGTTCGCTACGAAATTCAGCGTCAGGCTGCGATTTTGGCTAAGGGTGGCTCAATCACTCAAGAGACTCGACACTGGCACGAAGACAAGGGTGCGACTAGCTCGGGTCGACCAAAGTCAGATGCCGATGACTACCGTTACTTCCCAGAGCCTGACTTGGTTCCAGTTCAGCCTTCAGCCGAGCTAATCGAGTCACTACGAGCCAGGCTTCCTGAGAACCCGGCCGAGCGTCGCAAGCGCCTGCAGGGCGAGTGGGGTTTTGCCGAGCTGGAGTTCCGCGATGTAGTCAACTCAGGTCTGCTAGACCAGATCGAAGAAACCGTTGCTGCTGGTGCAAAGCCACAGTCGGCTCGCAAATGGTGGACCGGTGAGATTGCCCGTGTTGCTAACGCAGCCGATAAGGATGTCTCAGACCTAGAAATCAGCCCTGCGCACGTTGCAGAGTTGGCAGCACTAGTTGAGGGTGGCAAGCTAAACGACCGCCTAGCACGTGAGGTTCTAACCTTTGTGCTTGCTGGCGAAGGCTCTCCATCAGAGATTGTGGCCGAACGTGGCCTTGAAGTTGTCTCAGACGATGGCGCTCTGGTGGCGGCTATCGAGGCGGCATTGGTTGGCCAAGCTGATGTTCTTGATGCGATTCGCGAAGGCCGCATGCAGGCGGCCGGAGCCGTTATTGGTGCAGTTATGAAGGCAATGAAGGGATCTGCTGACGCAGCCCGAGTGCGCGAATTGCTGATCGAAATGGCCAATAAGTAAAACCTTGTTAAATAAAAAAGCCCGGGAAACCGGGCTTTTTTATTTTCGGGTGAGTAACGGGACTTGAACCCGCGGCCCCCTGGACCACAACCAGGTGCTCTACCAGCTGAGCTATACCCACCATGTGCCCGATGAACCAGGCAACCTGAAAATCCTACCAGCTATAGGTTGTCAGCGGAACCGACAATAGTGGCGATTTTCTTGGCATCTTCGGTTGTTGGGCCCGGCTGCGCCACAAAAAGCGTTTCGCGGTAGTAGCGAAGCTCAACAATTGACTCTTTGATGTCAGCCAACGCACGGTGGCCACCATCTTTCTTAGGAAGCTGGAAATAGACGCGTGGGTACCAGCGGCGGCTTAGCTCTTTGATCGATGACACGTCGATGTTTCGATAGTGCAAGTGCTGATCGAGCTGAGGCATGTATTTATTTAGGAACATGCGGTCAGTGCCGATGCTGTTGCCGGCAAGGGGGGCAGACTTGGCTTCTGGAACGAACTTCTTGATGTAATCAAGGATTAGTTGTTCGGCATCGGCAAGCTCAAGCCCGTCTTCAACCTCGTTGATTAGCCCTGAATCGGAGTGCATTTGGCGAACAAAGTCGTTCATGTTTGCCCATGCGGTTGGCTCAGGCTTGATGACTACATCAAGTCCTTCATCCAGAATTTCTAGTTCAGAGTTGGTGATGACGACCGCAACTTCGACAAGGCAGTCAGATTCTGGGTTCAGCCCAGTCATCTCGCAGTCGATCCAAACTAGATTTTCTGAAATTTCAATCACAACCCAAAAGTAAAGGGGACCTCGGACAAATGCCCGAAGTCCCTAATTTTACTTTGAACTAATCTGCCGTGCTTGCAGAATCGGCGCCAGCACTAAGCACAACGATGTCGTTGGCGTTTTGGTCTGCCTTATCTTCATTCTGACGCGCCGCCTTCCTGCTCAATCGGCGAGCCTTTCGAGCTACTTTGCGGTCTTTACGACTCTCAACCAGCCAATAGAGAACCGGCACGATAACAAGGGTCAAGGCCGTCGATGAGAACAATCCGCCGATAACCACAACTGCAAGAGGCTGTGAAATGAATCCACCACCACCGGTTAGGCCCAGTGCCATTGGAGTTAGCGCGAAGATGGTTGCCAGCGCTGTCATCAGGATAGGGCGTAGGCGCTGTCGAGCACCGTCCATAATGGCCGCACGAAGCTCGCGACCTTCCTTTCGATACTGGTTGATTAGATCGATTAGAACAATCGCGTTCGTGACCACGATTCCGACCAGCAGCAACATACCGATAAGCGCTGGAATGCCCAGAGCGGTGTCAGTGATCAATAGCATTCCCAGGGCGCCAGTCGCAGCAAATGGGATAGAGATAAGCAGAATCAGCGGCTGGATAATGCTCGAGAAGGTAGCAACCATAACCACGAACACAATTGCCACAGCGGCTAGAAGTGCGATTCCGAGCTGACCGAATGAGTCAGCCTGATCTGCTGAAATACCACCCAGCGATGCGGTGGCGCCAACTGGCAATTCGACATCGGCTAGACGCTTGGTCACGTCTGCACTCAAGGCGCCCAGATTGTCTGTGTCAGGGGTCAGTGAAACCTTTGCGGTGCGGTCGCCCTTTTCACTGGTGATCGAAACCGGCACTTCTGCCTGCGTAATGGTTGCAATTTGCTCCAGCGCGAATCCGCCGACCTTGACTGCCTTGATTTCATCGATGGTCGCAGGAGTGTCATTTTGAACCACATAGACCTGGGTCGATTCGTTTTCGATGTTTAGCTTGCCGATAGCCGACGGCCTCAGGATCGATGCCACGATTCCAGACACAGCGTTCTCAGCAAGGCCAAGGGCGGCTGCCTTTTCGCGGTTAACTTCGATTCGAAGAGTGCGCTCTTTTTCAGCAAGTGAGTTGGTGATTTCAGAGACGCCGTCGATACCGTTCATTGCGGTCTGAACCCGGCTGATTGCCTGGTTCAAAGCCTCGTCATCAAGCGCGGTGATCTTGATGTCTACAGTTGATGAAGAGCCAAAACCTGGCCCACCACCCGAGGCAAACTTCACTTCGCCAAGGCTTGAGTCAGCCTCAAATTTCTTAGTTAGTTCGTCTTGAAGCGCCACCTGGTCAATGCCTTCTTTGGTAGTCACCTGGATAGAGATGCCTCCGGCCGCGGCGCCAAAGGCCACGCGTCCATCTCCCGAGGAGCCGATGCTGGTTTGAACAACGTCAACTTCTTCGCGGTCCAAAAGAATTGACTCAACCTTTGCCGCTGCTTCATCCTTTTGCTCAAAGGTAGCTCCTGCTGACAGCGTCTGGTTGATTACGAATCCGTTTGACCCGCTTGAGCCGATGAAGTCTGTCTTCAGCAGCGGAACCAAGCTGAAAGTGAACAGCAAAATCAAGAATGAAGCCGTCACGGTAATCCATGGGTGCTTTTGAGTGCCCGAAAGAATCGGAAGATAGCCCCGCTGCAACCAGCTCTTGCGCTCGCGAGCCTCTTCGGCTTCGCGAACCTGTGCGGCAAGGCGATCGGCTTCAAAACTGGTCAAGTTGGCCGGTGTTGCCGGTGCCTTCAAGAACCAATAAGCGAGCACCGGAACGATAGTCAGGGCAACAACCAGAGAAGCCACCAGTGCAACCGCAAAAGTAAGCGCGAACGGTCTGAATAGTTCACCAATTAGACCGCCAACCAGGGCAATTGGCAAGAACACAGCAACGGTTGTGATAGTTGCTGAGGTGATTGCGCCCGAAACCTCGCGCACCGCGTTCAGAATTGCGCGCGATTTTGGTTCACCGTAAGAAAGGTGGCGGTTGATGTTTTCGATGACCACAATCGAGTCATCGACAACTCGACCAATCGCAATCGTCAGTGCGCTGAGTGTGAATAGGTTGAGTGAATATTCGAACCCGGCAAGACCGATAAAGGTGATCAGAACCGAAGTTGGAATCGAAATGGCGGTCACCAGAGTCGATCTGACCGACCACAAGAAAATCAAAATAATCAGGATCGCGAATCCGAGCCCCAATAGACCTTCGGTAGAGAGGTTCTCTAGCGATTTTTCAACGTATGGAGCTTGGTCAAACACGGTCACGATGCTGACTGCGCCAAGCTTCTCTTTTAGGGTGTCTAGCTTTTCTTGAACAGCATGCGAGACCGCAACAGTATTGCCGTCTTGAGTTTTAGTAATCGAAATTGCTAGCGATTCTTTGCCATTGACTCGAGCGATGCTGCTGGTCGGAGCATCTTCATAGGCTACGTCGGCCACATCGGCCACGGTCAGAACCTTGGCAGGTAGCGATGGACGGCCCTGAGCTGCAGGTGGAGCGAAAGAAGTGGTTGATGAAATCAGCGGCAGGGACTTAAAGTCTTCGATTGACTCAACTGACTTACCTACCTGAATAGAAATGGCGCCTTCAGAGTCGGTGATTGAGCCTGCTGGAATAACAAAGCCGTTGTTAGTAAGCGCTTGGGAGATTGACTGCTGTGAAAGCCCCGCAGCGGCCAGCACATCGTTCTTCAGGGTTAGGTTGACACGCTTTTCTTTGATGCCGCTAACAGTGACATCGCGCACGCCATTGATTTCAGAAAGTTCGGTTTGAGCCACACCTTCGATAATTTTGCTCAGTGCCGCGTTATCGCCAGAGTTCGCTGAAATACCAAGGGCGATAATCGGAACGGAATCGAAGCTTCCCGAGAGCACTTTGGCGTCAGCTTCAGCAGGAAGATCAACGCCGGCGACTGCAGATTCAAGGGCAGCCTTGACGTCGGCAGTCTTGGTGCCATAGTCAAAGGTCACTCGAACGATTGAAATGTTGCTCTGCGAGGTTGAGGTTGATGCGGTTAGTTTGTCAAGCTGACGAACAGCCGTCTCAATCGGCTGGCTAACCTGTTGATCAATCACCTCAGGCGAGGCCCCGATGTAGGTGGTAACAATCGCAGCCTGTGGTGTCTCGAAGCTAGGAATCAGCTCTTGCTTGAGAGCTCCGAGTGAAACAAAGCCAAAAATGGCAACGATGATTGTGATTAGCGCTACTACTGAGCGATTGGCGACACTGAGCTTGGCCAGACGGAACATTAAAACCCCTTTGTTGAGCTATCTCAGACTAACCCAGTGGCTTCGTTCAAAATTCCATTAGATAGGCTCATCTTCATGTCAGAAAACCTTCCTGCTTGCCCAGTTTGTCAATGCGAATACACCTACGAGATGAACGAACTTCTGGTGTGCCCAGAGTGCGCCCACGAATGGCAAGAGGTAAGTGACACCGATGACTCCGAAGAGCAGCGCATTGTCAAAGACTCTGCAGGCAACATTCTTCAAGACGGTGACTCTGTGACAATCGTCAAGGATCTAAAAGTAAAGGGAAGTTCGACCTCCGTAAAAGTCGGCACAAAGGTCAAAAACATTCGCCTTATCTCACCTGTTGACGGTCACGATATTGATGCCAAAGTTGATGGGTTTGGTTCGATGTACCTCAAATCAAGCATTGTGAAGAAAGTTCTCTAGTTACCGACTGCATTTGCCTCGGGTAAGCTGACTTCTGGCCTTTTGGCCATGCCTCCGTAGCTCAGTGGATAGAGCAAGAGCCTTCTAATCTCTTGGTCGCAGGTTCGATTCCTGCCGGGGGCGCTTCACATAGCCGGCTATCCTTGGTCCATGGGCGTACGCGTTGAAAGAACTGACATTGCAGGCATCGGATTTCGTGACGATGTAATCACTAAGGACGGCGCCAGAATTGGCGTACTCACCTATAGAGATGGCGGACGAGAAGTAGCCATTTTTTCCAAAGAGGATCCTGACGCAATCGCAGCAACAATCGCGGTTACTGCGGCCGAAGCCGGTGTCTTAGCTGAACTTCTTAGCCCCGCAAAGACTTTGGATTATTTGAGTGAAATAGGCGGGGGAGTCTCGGGGCTCTTTACAGAGCAACTGTCGCTGCCTGCTGATTCGAAATATATTGACCATGAGCTGGGTAGCACTAAAGCCAGAACTAAAACCGGTGTCTCGATTGTCGCAATTGCACGTGGTTCTGAAATTTTGCCTTCGCCCACTCCAGAGGAAGTTCTGCTAGCGGATGACATCCTGGTGGCAGTAGGAACCCGCAAGGGGCTTGACGCCCTGGTTGCAATTCTGTCTGACCCGCGCGGATAGCAAAGAATGTCGCACGAGGCTCTAACTTTTGTTGAAATAGGCGCAGTTCTTCTTGCGCTTAGTTTGTTGAGCCGTTTTGCCGTGCGAATTCGCCAGTCGGCTATCTCGTTCTACATGACCTTTGGCTTACTTCTCGGGAGCGGCAGTCTCATTCCTCTTGCTGAAAGCTGGGAATTTTTTAAGCTCGGTTCAGAGCTAGGGGTCATCTTTTTGCTGCTATTGATGGGGCTTGAATACTCACCAAAAGAGCTCATGTCGAGCCTTGCATCAAACCGCAAAATCGGTTTGATGGATGCAGCATTCAACGCAATACCCGGCGCCATCGCGGGTTGGCTAATGGGTTGGGGGCTTGTTGGGTCATTGATACTTGCCGGAGTCACCTGGGTCTCGTCGTCTGGAGTCATTGTGAAGATGCTCTCGGATCTTGGTCGCATGTCTAACCGAGAAACCCCAACGATTATTAGCGTCCTAGTGCTAGAAGACTTAGCCATGGCCTTCTATTTGCCGGTATTGTCTGCGATAGCCGTTGGCGCATCCCTGATCGAAGGCGCCTATGCAGTGGCGATTGCAATCGCCCTTGTGGTTAGCGTTTTGGTAATTACCTATTTCTTTGGAACTAAAATTGCCAGAATTTTTTCCGTATCAAACCTAGAGTCGCTGATCGTTGGAGTGGCTGGTTTAGCAATATTGGTTGCAGGCATAGCCACGGAGGTGAATGTATCTTCAGCCGTCGGTGCGTTCTTGGTTGGAATTGGTCTGTCAGGAAAAGTGGCGGCTCAAGCCGCTAAAAGCTTGACCCCTTTGAGGGATTTTTTCGCAGCGATCTTCTTCGTTTACTTTGGTATTCAAACTAATCCCGCAGACATACCAAACGTATTCTTTCCTGCATTGGCTTTGGCGGTGGTCACCATGGGCACGAAATTCTTTACGGGCTACCTTGCCGCGAAGAATGCCGGCATAGCCATGCCCGGTCGTTGGAGAACTGGTCTAGCCCTAACGCCCAGGGGGGAATTTTCAATAATCATTGCAAGTCTTGCAATCAGCGCTGGGCTCGATGCTTCATTTGTTCCATTGGCCGCAACCTACATGCTGATGACAATTATTGCCGGGCCGCTGCTAGCAAAATTCACCGACACAGCTTGGTTCAAGGCGAGAGTTATTGCGCGTTCTTAGTTTCTTTGCGAAGTTTAATTACGCTGGCAATCGCTGAAACTGCAATCGCAGAAACAATAACGCCTAGTGAAACTTCGGTTGGAATCTCTGGCGCCCATTCAATGTGCTTGCCGTTATTGATGAACGGAAGCTCATTGACGTGCATTGCGTGGGCCACCAGCTTGACTCCGATGAA
>JACCDN011135286.1_pt1 | contig 67066 bp, 73 predicted proteins | sample 7441691 | NCBI WGS metagenome assembly JACCDN01 (sample SAMN15323439, study PRJNA562643) | freshwater metagenome | isolation source: river surface water | place: USA:Blue River Watershed | collected 2017-08-16
CCGGCGCCGACCATGGTGTGGATTTCATCGATGAACAAGATGGTCTGACCTTCATCCTGCGCCAGCTCTTTGAGCACGGTCTTCAGGCGTTCCTCGAACTCGCCGCGATACTTCGCACCGGCCAGCAAGGCTGCCATGTCGAGCGACAGCACGCGCTTGTTCTTCAGGCTGTCCGGCACTTCGCCATTGACGATGCGTTGCGCCAGGCCTTCGACGATCGCGGTCTTGCCGACACCCGGTTCGCCGATCAGCACCGGGTTGTTCTTGCTGCGACGCTGCAGCACCTGGATTGCGCGGCGGATTTCGTCATCGCGGCCGATCACGGGGTCGAGCTTGCCCATGCGTGCGCGCTCGGTCAGGTCGAGGGTGTATTTCTTCAGCGCTTCACGCTGGCCCTCGGCTTCCTGCGAATCGACATGCGCACCGCCCCGCACTGCCTGTATCGCGGCTTCCAGCGACTTGCGGTTCAGGCCGTTGTCGCGTGCGATGCGACCTGCGTCGGACTTGTCGTCGGCCAGCGCCAGCAACACCATTTCACTGGCGATGAACTGGTCGCCATGCTTTTGCGCTTCCTTGTCGGCGAGGTTCAGCATCGCGGCCAGCTCGCGGCCGACCTGCACCTCGCCGCCGCTGCCGCTGACCTTGGGCGAGCGTTCGACCGACTGCTTGACCGCCGTCGCCAGCCCGCCGATATTCACGCCGGCGCGCTGCAGCAGCGAACGGGCGCCGCCATCGTCCTGATTCAGCAGCGCGGCCAGCACATGCACCGGCTCGATGTAGGGGTTGTCATTGCCGACCGCGAGGCTTTGCGCATCCGCCAGTGCTTCCTGCAGCTTGGTCGTGAATTTGTCCAGACGCATGTTGGGGCTCCAAAAATTCGGCCGGGAGCTCCGTCAGGAAACCGGCCGCGGGATCGTCGTTGAACCCATTATTGGGTCCGAAGCCCTGAATTCAAGCCGGATGCGAGGAATTTGGTCGGGAATACATGCTGGTGGCGCTTGCGGGGCCGCTCAGGCCGTCAACCAGCGCCAGGTCGCGAAACCGGCGATGCACAGCGCGACCGAGCCCAGCAGGTGGGTGGCGGTGTGCAGCAGCGCCCAGCCATACGCGCCCCGCTGCAGCAGCGCGACGGCTTCGGCCGAGAAGGTGGAGAACGTGGTCAGCGCACCGAGAAAGCCGGTGACCAGCAGCAAGCGCCATTCGGGCGCCAATTGGGGCCAGTCCTGGAACAGCGCCACCGCGATGCCGACCAGATAGCCGCCCACCAGGTTGGCGGCAAGGGTGCCGAGCGGCAGCGATTCGATACGCGCATTGAACGCGAGGGACAGCGCCCAGCGCAGCCAAGCGCCGAGCGCCGCGCCGATACCGACCGCTGCGAAGCCGAGCGGCGATATCGCGTTCAGCCAGTAGCCCATACCGGCGCCCCTGTACCCGCGTCTTTGTCTTTGCCCGTGCCTGTGCTTGTGCCGATGTGCCCGCGCATGCCGGTGCCCCCTACTGCGCCCATTTCTGCATCGCCTCGTCGTCGGTGACGCGCGCATCGACCCAGCGCGCACCGTTCGGGGTTTGTTCTTTCTTCCAGAATGGCGCCAGGGTCTTCAGGTAATCGATGATGAATTCGCACGCATCGAAGGCCTCGCCGCGATGCGCTGAGGTGACGGCGACCAGCACAATCTGCTCCAGCGGCTTCAGGGGGCCCACGCGGTGGATCACCAGCGCATCGAAGATATCCCAGCGCGCTTTCGCCTGCGCCACGATGTCCTCCAAAGACTTTTCGGTCATGCCCGGATAATGCTCGAGCTCCATCTCCGCGACCTGTGCGCCTTCGTTCAGGTCACGTACGGTACCAAGGAAGGTCACGACCGCACCTACTTTCGGCGCTTGCTTGCGCAGATTCGCGATCTCGGTGCTGAGGTCGAAGTCTTCGGTCTGGACGCGAACGCTCATGTCAGCCTCCGGTGACCGGTGGAAAGAAGGCCAGCTCGCAACCCTCGCTGAGCGTGGCCGAGGCATCGGTCATCTGCTGGTTCAGCGCAATGCGCAATGCCTTGCTGTCGGCCAGTGCATCCGCCCAGGCGCCGCCACGCGCGCGCAACAACGCGCGCACCTCACCTGCCGTGACCACGCCGGGCGGCAGCGTCAGCGATTCATTCGCGGCGCCGACGGCCTCGCGCAAGCTGGCAAAGAATTTCAGCTGGATCTGCATGTCGGTTCGGCTCAGTAAAGCAATTCGGAAAACGGAATGAAGTGTACGGTATCGCCTGGGTTGATCACCTGACCCGGTGGATTGTCGACCAGTCCATCGCCCCAGACGGTGGATGTCAGCACGCCCGAGCCCTGGTTCGGGAACAGGGCGAGACCATGCTGCTCGTTGAGCTTCACGCGCAGGAATTCATTGCGGCGGTCGGCCTTGGTCCAGCTGAAGTCGGCGCGCATCGGATAGCGTTTGGGCGTCGTCGCTTGCGCGCCCTGCAGCGCGAGGATGAAGGGCCGCACAAAGAGGAGGAAGGTCACGAAGCTCGACACCGGGTTGCCCGGCAAGCCGACAAAGAAGGCGCTGCCGGCGTCTTCCGCACGATTCACTTCCCCGAAAGCCAGTGGCTTGCCCGGTTTGATCGCGATCTGCCACAGGTCCAGCCGGCCTTCGGCCTCGACTGCGGGCTTCACATGGTCTTCTTCGCCGACCGATACGCCGCCCGAGGTGACGATCAGGTCATGTCCGGCAGCCGCGCGGCGCAGCGCATCACGCGTCGCATCCAGCGTATCGGGCACATTGCCGAGGTCGGTCACTTCGCAACCGAGCTGCTGCAGCAAGCCGCGCAGCGTGAACCGGTTCGAGTTGTAGATGGCGCCGGGGCGCAGCGGCTCGCCCGGCATCGTCAGTTCATCCCCGGTAAAGAATACCGCCACCTTCAGGCGACGAAACACCGGCAGGCTGGCCAGACCGACGGATGCGGCCAGCCCGAGTTCCTGCGCACGCAGCCGGGTGCCAGCCGCCAGCAGCCTGCTGCCGGCACGGATGTCTTCGCCGGCACGACGTATCCATTCGCCGGATTTCGGTGCATGGTTGACGGTGAGCTTGCCGCTCGCTTCATCGAGCGCGCACTGCTCCTGCATCACCACTGCATCGGCGCCTTCAGGAATCATTGCGCCGGTGAAGATGCGTGCGACAGTGCCCGGTTGCAGTGGCTGGCCGACATGACCGGCCGGAATCCGCTGCGATACCGGCAGCGATGCATGGCCACTGGCGCAGTCAGCGGCACGCACGGCATAGCCATCCATTTGCGTGTTGTCCATCGGTGGCACATCCAGTTGCGAGAACTGGTCTGTGGCCAGCACACGGCCAGTGGCGTGCAGCGTGGGCAGTGTCTCGGTGTCGCTGACCGGGCGCGCGGCTGCGAGCAGCTTGTCCAGCGCTTCCTGTGCGGTCAGCATCGGTTTCTTGTTCATCATGCTTGCTGCTCTTCTGTCAGAGCCCGGTATGTTCGGCGACGTACTGCTTGATGGCATCGACGTCGGCCTCCATCACGTCGAAGCGCTGCGGCAGTGCTTCGATGTTCTCGAATCCGGCCGGACGGTCGGCATCGCGGCCCAAGGCTTCGCGTATGGTTTCATTGAACTTGGCAGGCAACGCGGTCTCGAGCACGATCATCGGTATGCCCTCTTCCCATTGCTCGCGCGCGACCTTGATGCCATCGGCGGTGTGCGTGTCCACGGTCAGCCCGTAACGTGCCTCGACGTCGCGTATCGTCACCAGCCGGTCGGCATGCACCGATTTGCCCGATGCGAAACCATAGTCGGCGACCTGCGCGAATTCATCGCCATCGCTGCCGGGCTTGCCGGACAGATCGAAACCGCCATGCGTATCCACTTTCGTGAACAGGGCTTTCACGCGCGCTGCGTCGGATTTCAGCAGATCGTAGATGAAACGCTCGAAGTTGGACGCCTTGCTGATGTCCATGCTCGGGCTGCTGGTGTGCAGGGTCTCGGATGATTTGCGCACGCGATAGACACCGGTCTGGAAAAACTCGTGCAGCACATCGTTCTCATTGGTCGCCACCACCAGCTTGCTGACCGGCAGACCCATCATGCGCGCGATGTGGCCGGCGCAGATATTGCCGAAATTTCCGGACGGGACCGTGAAAGACACCTGCTGGTCGCTGCGCGTAGTCGCCGCCAGATAACCACGGAAGTAGTAAACCACCTGCGCCACCACACGCGCCCAGTTGATCGAATTGACCGTGCCGATCTTCTGCCTTGCCTTGAAGGCGAGATCATTCGACACGCCCTTGACCATGTCCTGGCAATCGTCGAACACGCCTTTGACGGCGATGTTGAAGATGTTCGGGTCTTGCAGGCTGAACATTTGCGCGGTCTGAAAGGCGCTCATCTTCTGGTGCGGCGACAGCATGAATACGCGTATGCCCTGCTTGCCGCGCATCGCATATTCGGCTGCGCTGCCGGTATCGCCCGACGTGGCGCCCAGGATATTGAGTTCGGCGCCCTGCTTCTTCAGCGTGTACTCGAACAGGTTGCCGAGCAACTGCATCGCCATGTCCTTGAACGCGAGCGTGGGGCCGTTCGACAGCGCCTGCAGCACCAGCTTGCGACCACCGCTTTCTTCCAGCGTGCGCAAGGGCGTGATCGCGGCAGCGTCGTCACCCGGGCGCGCATTGCGGTACACGTCGGCAGTATAGGTTTTCGCGGTCAACGCGACGATGTCGGCTTCCGGAATGTCGGTCGCGAATTTTTTCAGCATTTCGCTCGCCAGTGCCGCATAGCTCAGCCCGCGCCAGCGTTCCAGTTCGTCGAAGCTGACCCTGGGATAGGACGCGGGCAGGTAAAGACCTCCGTCGGGCGCGAGGCCACCGAGCAGGATTTCGGAAAACGAGGGCTTGGACGCATGCCCGCGCGTCGACAAATAGTGCATACGGGAAATAGAAGAAGGTCAGCGGCCCACATTATAAGGCCGGCCAAGTTTCCTTAAGAAAAACGCTGGCAGCGCAAGGCCTGCGAAATCAACAGGATTACGCTGCGGAAACCCTGATGTTGACACGGGATGATGACTTTTTTGCATGAAAAGTAGCCATTTTTGCATGCGTATAGGAACGCCTTTCGGCCAGTCCTACCCTCCGCTTGTCAATCCCACGAATTGGGTAGTTCGCACAGTTTTCGATGCACGCCAATGGAAAAAATTCCCTGAGGCAAGCAATCGACGCAGCGTCGGCGACACATCGGCCAGCGAGATCACGCTAGCCATCGATACCGAACCCGGCTGCCGGCCAACCAGCGAACACCGAAGCGCGTTCCGGCTTCCGCATAGCAAACGTCGGATGACACACCGTTCATCACACCGTCCGCTGCTGCGAAGGAGTCTGTCCATGATCGAAGACCTCACCTACGTTATTGAATCCGAGCGCCAATACTTCGACGATGCTGCCGACGATGACGCTGACGATCTCTGCACCACCGTCGCGCTGCTTGACGATATGGCGTCAGACTCCGATGCCTGCGATGCCCCTGATGCCGATGAAGCGACTGACGATACCGACGATACGGACGATACGAACGCTGCTGACCACACCAACGTGGCCGACGCTGCCGACGTCGCCGCATCATCGGTGACGTCAGACCTGTCTACCCGATCAGGCAGCTCGGACACTGCAGACAGATCGCGGACAACGGGCGACACGCTGCTCACGCCCATCCGTACCCTGTCGGTGCTCGATAACCCGGACGATCTGCCACCTTTCCAGCTCGATCAGGAAAAACTGTTCAAGTCACTGATCGATCAGCACCAGCGGCGACTCTACCGCTTCGTGATCAAGTACATCGACCATCCGGACGACGCCGCCGATATCACGCAGCAAGCGTTTGCCGAGGCGGCGAGGACGATTGCCAGCTTCCGCGGCGACTCAAAATTATCGACCTGGCTGTTTGGGATTGCAATGAATATGGTGCGTAATTATCTGAGCCGCGCACCACACCGTGTACACAAGTTCGAGACCGATGAAGTGCTGACCAGCATTGCATCGTGCGAACTGGATCCCAGCGATTGCCTGATTCAGAAGGAATTGCTGTGCCTCGCAGAGAAAGCCTTTGACGACTTGCCGGACGAGATGAGTGAAGTACTGGGACTGGTCGCCGTCGATGAGATTTCTTACCAGGATGCCGCCGACATCCTCGATATCCCGCTCGGGACCGTACGCAGCCGGGTGTCACGCGCGAGAGCCGTGATGCGCGCAAATTTCGAGCAAGCTGGCATACGGCTACAGTTCTGACGTCATCGATTCATCCTGCTCAGATCGACCGTATCACGACCAGCGGCAAGCTCTCTTCACGACGCTTGCGCTGGTCCTTGTCCAGCGACGCATCGTCGATGCCGCTGACCCGGCCAGGGCCGGCACTGCCCACCACCATGGCTGCCGCCTGAGCGGCGGCCGCTGAACTCGGATCCGTCGTCGCCTCGCTATCGTCATCGGCGCAGTCAGACTTTTTCGGTGCAAAGACACGACTCCGTTCCCGCGTCGAAACCCTACCGCCCCCTTCCGCCGCTCGCGAACCGGGCCCATACGCTGCCACGGCGCTACCGGCTGTCAGAGGATCGTGAGCGATGACGTGCAAGCGCGCCTCGATCCTCTCGATCTGCTGCAAAAAATCGGCACTGGCAGGATCGCGACGCGACATCCCTTCCGCATAGCCATGCAAAAATTCGAGCAGTTCCCTCAACAGGGCCCCATCCTCGCCAACGTGCTCAAGCCCGAGCTGTTCGCTGGCCGCCAGCCCCTGCTCAAGCGCTGCCAGCGCTGGCGCACAATCCCGCATCAGCGAGTCGCCGCCGTTGGCAATGCGTTGCCGCAGTCCGTGCAGCACAGCGTGAAGGCCGTCATGTTCCTGATTTCCACCACGGCTAGCTACCAGCCCCGCCGTGACCGGACCAGCCAAGGCTGGCTCGACACGATACGCTGCATCGCTGCCGGCTTCCGCGCTTCGCATGGCTTCGGCCTCCGCTTGAGCTTGAGCTTTGGCCTCAGTTTGAATTTGAGTTTGAGTTTGAGCTTCAGCGTTAGCTTCTGCCTCGACCACCGAAGTCGTCAGGATCGCCAAGGGTCGCGGCAAGGGCTGCGACAGCGTGTTGTTGCGCTCGGCGGCGCGCACCATGGCTTCGGTGAGGCGACTTGCCGCGTCGGACTCCCGACGCGCAGCGCGCTGCGATCGCAGCATCCGCGCGCGTTCAGCCTCGCGGCGCAGTCTGGCAGCTTCCTCCGACCGATGGTCATCAGAATCGATGCGGCGCTTGTTCAGGCTCGCAATCGTGGCGGCGGTAATGGGATTCATGGTCATGCTCCATGGTTCAGTGGGGATTCGTTACCGCTACCCTTGTCGACAGCAGTACGGTCTTCATTGTCAGCAAAGCGCAGCGGCAATTGCTCGCGCTGGTAGTACGCCACCAGTTCCCGATGGGCGTCCACGTCTCCGGCCGAGGGATCAATGAGTGCGAAGAAAACGCGATCCTGGTCGGGCGGCACAGCCTTTGACGGCAAGCGCAGGAAGCCCAGCCTCTGCAGCGCCCGTATCGATCGTCGGTTGTCCTTGTAGGCGGAGGTCAGCATGACGGACACCCCCTGTGTCAGCGCATGCCGCAACACCAGCCGCGAGGCCGCCGTCGCGTAACCCTTGCCCTGAAAATCCACCCCGGTCCAGAAGCAGAAAAACGACGCATGCCCCGACATTGCAAGGTTCACATACCCGACAAAGCCATGATCGCGGTGCATAACGGCAAAGCTGACCCGGCCTTTGTCGTCGGGGGAGCCGCTGATCCATTGCCTGACTTCGTCAATCGATTTCAGCACGGGCAGCCCGGTCATGATCGCGATCTGCGGGTCGCGGTACTGCAGAAAGTAAGCTTCGGCATGGCTGATATCGAGCGGCTCAACCGTGATGGCCCGTGCGTCATCACGCAACTCGACCAGCCAACGCTCGTCGCGCTGCATACGCCGCTGCTCGATGCGTGACAGCACTTCTTTGACCAGCGGATGATCAGGCTCCAGCGCCAGCGCCTGCTGTGCGAGTTCGAAGCCCTTGTTCAGCTGGCCTGTTCTCATCTCGCACCACGCAAGGTTGGCGATGTCGCTGGCCTGTTCACCGTGGCAGCGCAAACCGCGCAGCAGCGCCTCGCGCGCGAGCTGCCAGTGGCCACAATGCATCGCGGCATGGGACAGGATGCGGTACAGCGAAAAGTCGGCCAGCTCGGGCAGATAGTTCGCCCAGATGTCGGTCAAGGTCGCGCGCCACGCCGCGCGATCAATGTCGGCCTCGCGGGCCAGGCGGTTGGCCAGCTCGCGACCGATGCCGGCCAGCAGCAACGGGTCATGCGCGGACAACTGCAGCAGCTGTCGCTGGTGCTCGAGTCTGTGTTCACCGCCTACGCCCTGTAATGCGGCAGCGAGCAGCGCCTGCCGCCCGAATACCGACGTATCGAATGCCGCCACGAGTGCAGTCAACCGGGGCTCGACGGGTTCCGAGGCTGACATCATCACTTGCAGCGCCTGCGCACCGGGCACCCTGCACTGCCAACTACACGCATGCTGGCCGCGCGCCCATTGCGCGAGCAGACCGTAGTTGACCGGCAGCCTGCCATCGCGCCGGTAGTGCTCGGCAATCTCGGGAAAGCTGCGCAATCGCATGTCGAGCTCATCAGCCATGCCGATACCCGCCGCCAGCACCAGATAGCCGTGCCGCGCTAGTCGCCGCCATGCCAGCAGCGCAGCGAATGCGCCGTCAGGATAGGGGACAGGGGTGCTGTTGAATTCTTCCAGATAATGCTCGAACAATGATGCGAAACCGGGCGCCTCGTTCTGCATGTTGACGGGACGCCAGTCGGGACGATCGCCCGTGCCGGCTTCACCACGCCTGAGCAAGTCGAGGTCGGCCTCGAGCAGTTTGCCGTAATGCACCGCAAGCAAGCGCTGCGGCAAACGTGCCCAACCGTCATGTACCAGCAGCACGGCGGGGTTGTGGCACTCGTAGGGTTGACCATTGATCTGCCAATGCTGTGGCAGGTGCGGCTCGCCGATCAGCGCTTGCAACTTGCCCTGCCGGTGGAAGCGGGTCATTTCCGGCGCTGAAGCCGCCGTGGCCATCCAGTCATCGCCGGGGACCACCGGACAATAACGCCAGCACAGCTGACCAGCACCGCGCAGGGATGCCGTCAATGCCAGCATCAACTGATGGCCGCTATAGCCATTGCCCGGTGCGAGGTCGATCACGTCGATCGGTCGCGGGCCATGGATTTCCGCGTTGGCCGCTGCATCCCGCGCGTAATGCGCCACCAGGCCGGCGATGGCGTGTGCGACGGCCGGCCCGGTAAAGCTTGGCGACCAGGGCAAAGTATCGATCGCCACTGCCCGGCGTGCAACGGACATCGCGTCGATGCTCTGCGTGTTAGCTTCCAGGACGGGCTGGGCACTCATGTTGGCGGCCTGGATCGACAAGACGTGGCGCGATGCGACTGGGCGTATGGCTCGGGCAGGCTGGCGTTCACGATCAGTCGGCCGATTTCGACGGCAACAAACTCGTCGAAATGATTTTTGGCGTAATCAGGAACAGTCGCTCGCGCTTTTCCAGCCGCGAAGACTTCTTCTTGAAGAAGATGCCAATGACAGGAATCGCGCCCAGCCATGGCACCTGATCCACCTGCTTTACATCCGACTCGGCATTGAAGCCGCCGATCAGCAGGCTCTCTTTCTCGCCCATCACTGCCTGGGTGCCAATGGTGCTACGGCGGATACGCGGCAGCACGCCCTGTCGTTCCGCTTCCTGTATCGATCCGTCTTCGATGTCCACGATCAGGTGTACCGACTCACCCTTCTCCGTTTCGATCACGTGCGGCGTCACCTTCAGGGTGGTACCGACCGATACCGGCACCACATTGGCGACACGCTCCCCGATAGACTGTATGTAAAAGGTATCGGACAAATCGATCAGCGCGCCAAGATTATCAACGGTCAGCACCGAGGGACGAGAAACGACACGCGCATTGCCCTTGCCTTCGAGGATGCGCACACGCGACATCAGGAAATTGCCGGCATTCGGTATCACCGTGGTCGGATTGACGTTCTCGCCGATCACGACGGTACTGGTCATCCGGTCCGGTGCCAGCGCAGGTTGGCCAAAGCCGGCGGCGATATTGCCGGCACGTGCGCCCCAATCAATGCCGAGCTCGGCGATGCTGCTGCTGTTGACATCGACGATCACGGCCTCGATTTCAATCAGCCGGGTCGGTACATCGAGCAGCTTGATCAGATCCTCGTAAGCCGGCATATGCTGAGGCAAATCTCTCACCACCACGGCGTTCAGGCGAGAATCGGCCTGGATCACCGGCCGCACCAGGGCGCCGGCCGATCGCGCACGCGAGGGCTCGGATGCCTCCTTGCCCGCTGTGGCGACGGACGACGGCTGGGTCGGCGCCGAAGCCTGGTCATCGTAAGGCTGGGACAGCCCCTGCACGGTGCGCATCGGTGTGATCAGGTTCGACAGCTGCGCCATGTTGCCGATGTTGGTGCCACCCGTACCACCGACACCGGTGACCAAATTGCGCAGGATGGTGGCGACACCGGCGGTCGTGATCTGCTGATCACGGTAAGAGATCACGCGATCATTGACCGGCGCATGCTTGAGCCGGAACACCCGCATCTGCTGCTGCGGTTGTGGCAAGGGCAAGGTAGCGACAGCCCATACCACCAGTTCGACATAGGCGGGCGGTCCGGACACCATCGCCAAACCACGCTCCGGCAACTCGCCCCAGCCGAACTTGGGCTCGACAATGCCAAGGTCGGTCAGCGCCTTGCGGAATTCCGGCAAGCTGATGCCGACAGGCGAAATGGACCGGGTCGCTGTTTCGAAATTTCGGCTCACGTAAAGTGTGCCGCCGTAGTAAAACCATTGCAGTCCGAAGGCCGACGATAACTGATTCAGGAATTCGGTCGGGCTGGCGCTGGTGTATTTGCCATTCACACGCTCACTACGCGTCATCACCGCCTGAGACGCCTGCAACTCAATGCCGAAGTTACGGCAGAACGATGCCAGCACTTCCGGCAATTCCTGTTTGTCGGCGATGAAGGTAAAGCTGGCGTCAGGCCAGGGCGCAGGCGCAGACAAGGCCGGCGGCGCAACACCGATCCAGCACAGCCAGGCCAGTAGCCATGGTCGCCACTGCGTGAGGATGCTTGTTGTTCGCATTGTTTTCCTCTCCCTTGCACTACGTCGCCGGATCCGCGAGCTTTAAAGCACGGCCCTTGATCGTCACAGCAACCGGAAGATCCGGCGCCAGTCAGCCAACGCATTCGCAAACGCTTCCAACGCCGCCTCGAATTCGTCGGCCGATGCATCCGCTGGCAAGCGACGCTGCACCAGAATCTGCGATTCATTCTCCGAAAGCACCGGCACCTCCGCGTGCTCGGCCATCCTTGCCCATGACGCGAGCAGGCAGCGCTGTATGAGATCGTCTGCGTCACCCGGCCTCGTCGGCAGATCGAGCAAGCGGCTTTCCAGCACGATGTCGCCATGCGGCGCGGGACGGCAATAAATCCGATCACGGTCATCGAGCGTGACCACAACGGCGCCATCCAGGCGTTCCTTCTGTGGCATCAGCTGCCGACGCTCGAGAAACCCGGACAAGCCGGTGTGCAGACGCTCCAGCATCAGCGGACTCCTCTTGGCGATTCGCTGGCAAGTTTGCGCAGAGCGATCAACAGCTCTGCGATAGGCTCAATCAGATCCGACGGTATGTACTGGTCGATCCTGGCAGATGCGGTCAGTTCGCGCGCAAGATGGATGTTCTGCATCACCGGAATCCCGCATTCATGTGCTGTGCGCACCATTTGCCAGGCGACCTGATCCTTGCCCTTGGCGAGCACGACTGGCAGTGGCGTGACTTGCTCTTCGTAGTACAGCGCGACCGCGAGATGCGTGGGATTGGTGACGACCACCGACGATTTGCGGGTCTTCAGTACCATCTCGCCCATCGCGATCTCTTTCTGCAAGCCCTTGCGATGGCTCTTCATGTGCGGATCGCCTTCGAGCTGTTTGTACTCCTGCTTGATCTCATCCATCGACATCATCAGCTGCTTGCGGTGCTGGTAGCGCTGGAAAACGAGATCAGCCAACGCGATTGCACCGAACGCAATGAACGAATAAATGACGAGCGTGCGCAGCATGTCGGCCACGGCCACACCAGCGCTGACCAGGCCCTTGGACGGAATCAGGATCAGTGACTGCAGCGAATCCTTGATCACCACCGCGATCAGGATGCTCAGAAAAGTCACCTTCAGTATGGATTTGATGAATTCGACGAAGTTTTTCATCGAGAACATCTGCTTCAGGTTGCTAGCCGGGTCCAGCCGCTCGCCCTTCGGGATCAAGGCCTTGAACGCCAGCAGCGCGCCGGTCTGCATGACTTCACCGAAAATGCCGATCAGGATGACAAGGATGATGAATGGGGCCAGCAACTTGACCGCCATCAGCAGCATCTGGTCGATCTCGATGCGCACCGCATCCCGAAATTCCAGCCCGTAGAGCTGCGCAGGGAACTGCATGATCTCGACCATGTCACGCAACAAACCACCGGCATTACCGAGCAGGTAGCCGAACAAGGCGCCGACCAGCAAGGCTTGTGTGAAGTCCTTGCTCTTGGCCACCTGGCCTTCTTCGCGTGCCTTGCGTATCTTGTGCTCGGTAGGCTGCTCGGTCTTCTCGCTGCTCATTGCGCCTCCCGCACGAAAATTGATCGCATCGTGTCGATGGCGTGCTGTACGAAATCGATGTATTCCTCCCCCAGGTAGCCAAACAAGGTGCCGGTATAGACGGTAAATACGAAGATTGCGATTGCGCTCTTGACCGGCATCGCGAGAAAAAACACCTGCAGCTGCGGCACGAAACGACTGACGATGCCCAGCCCGACTTCGGCGAGGAACATGGAAAAGATCACCGGCGCGCTCAGCAGCACCGCCAGCCACATCAACTTGTCCATCAGGCCCAGCAACACGACTGGCATCTGGTCGGAGAAACGCGGCAGCATCTGATACACCGGCCATGCCTGGTAACTGGCATACACCAGCTGCAGCACCAGCAGCAACCCACCTGTCATCAACAGATAAACCAACGCCGCCTGACTGAACAATTCACCCAGAGGGGATGTGTCATGTCCGGTCAATGGGTTGATGGTGGCAGCGATACTCGCGCCACGCTGGTTGTCGATATAAGCGCCCATGATGTCCATTGCCCACAAGGGCAGCGCGATCAGGAAGCCGAGGAAAAACCCGATTGCCGCTTCTTTCAGCATGACGGCCAGCCAGCGCAGGCCGTGCATGGATGTCATCAGTGCAGGATCGACCAGCGAGGGAACAATGAAGAGCGAGAAAGCGAATGCCGTTCCAACGCGCAGCAAACCGGGTAAGGCCTGCCGGTTGAAAATCGGCAGCACAGAGAACATCGCCAGCATGCGGGGCATCGCATAGAACACAGCGGACAGCCATTGCGACGGATAGGTGAGCAGCATCGTTTCCATGTCAGCGCACCAGTTCGGGAAATTTTTCGAAAATCAGGGCGGTGTAATTGAAGATCTCACCGCCGATCCAGCGCGCGGTCAGGTACAGCGTCAGGCCGACAGCGATCAGCTTGACGCCGAAGGACAGCGTCTGCTCCTGAATCTGCGTCAGCGCCTGCACCAGGCTGAACAGGATGCCGACCACCGATGCCACGACAATCGGCGGCAACGACAGAATCAGCACCAGCAGCAATGCCTGAACGACGTAGGTGACGAGATCAGAGAGTTCCATCAGTTCACCGGATATAGGTCTGGATCAGGCCGTGGATCAGCTTTGACCAGCCATCCACCATCACGAACAGGAACAGCTTCAGCGGCAGCGAAATCGTGATCGGCGATACCATCATCATCCCCATCGCCATCAGGATGTTGGAGATCACCAGGTCGATGACGACAAATGGCAGGAACAATAGGAAGCCGATCTCGAAAGCGGCGGTCAGCTCGGAGACGACGAAGGCTGGCGCCACGATCAGGATGTCTGACTCGCGCGCGTCTTCGACAATATCGGGCGGCCAAAGCTTCTTCGCGGTACCAAGGAAGAACTGTCGCTGCTCGGGTTTGCTGTTGGCGACCAGGAATTCGCGTAAGGGCTCGGCACTCTTGCGCGCAACGCTCAGCATGGTCTTCACCGACATGGTCGCCTCCTTTTCATCGGCTACGACCTCGGCAATCCGGTAACCTATCGGCGCCATCACATAGGCCGCCAGCAGTATGGCCAGCGCATAGATCGCCATGTTGGGTGGCGCCTGCTGCACGCCCAGCGCATTGCGCACCAGCGACAACACGACGGCAATCTTCAGGAACGATGTGGTCGTGACCAGAATGAGGGGCAGCAGCGCGAACAAGCCCAGCGCAAAGGCCAGTGCTACCGGATCGATGCTGCGCATGGCGCGTTCCCCTGATCGTCGAGTCGTTTAAGCGTTTGATCGTTTGATCGTTTGATCATTTGATCGTTTGTTCGTCTGATGGTCCGCCGCGACGGTCTAGTCGCGCTCCGGCGGCGCCAGGCTCAGCACCGACACCCCGATATGGCCATCGACATCCACCAACTCGCCCTCCCCGATGGCCTTGCCATTGGCACGGATGATGACCGCTCGCCTGAGTTCACGGCCGAGGTCGAACACGTGACCGGGACCGAGCACCATCAGCTCGGACAGCGTCAGCTGGCGTTCGCCCAGGTCGAAGTGCAGACGCACCGGCAGATCACCAAAGCCCGCACTGTCGTCCACGTCCTGCTCGTCGAGTTCATCCATGATCTCTCCCGGCTCCTCCAATAACGTGATGTGGCGTCCATTGATCGAAGCAGATACGCCCAAGCTGCCCAGCCTGACAACGATGCGGTCGAGCTCGCCGCCGACCCAGCTCTCGTCGAGCAGCACCACGTCGCGCCGCTTCAGCTGCCGCAGGCTTGACAGCGGCAAGTCAGTCCAGCCAGCGCAAAAGCGCACCGGTACCGGCAGCGCACCCCAGTCCTGCCCCGGCGCCGACGGCGGCAACTGGCGCACGGCGCTCGCGAGATAGGCAAGCCCGATCTCGTCGAACCAGAGCTCGCCGCTGGCAGATACCTCGCCATCGTCCAGCGAAAAACCGACGCCATGCCGGCCAGCGGTGCTGGCAACGGAAGTTGGATCACCATCACGCAGACTGAAACGTTTGCGGGTCGCGGACTCGACCAGCCCCGCCAAACCTTCGAAGGCCGCCTCGATGACCATGGGCTGCAGCGCGGGCGGCAACAGTCGCAGTTCGTCCACGCCCAGCACCTGGCGGCCAACCTGCGTTAGCCATTCCTTGTCGACGCGGGCAAGCACCGCAGCGCCGCCCCAATCAATATCGAGACTCACCAGATCGGGTCGCTCGAATGCGAGCGGCCGAAAATGCAGCTGCCACTGGCTATCCAGCCATGCAAATGGCAACGCGACCCGGTACCGCGCGACCTGGCGCAGGCTGGCGGCCGTCGTGCGGCTCATGCGCGGAAAAGCCAGCGGCGCTTTCACGCGTCACCCTCCGCTGGCCATACCTGCTCGGCCAGAAGCCGCGACGTGCGCAGCGCATCGAACACGCGCACCCGCAGCGATCGACGCAGGCGCTCACCAAGGCTCACTGTCAGCTTTGGCAGCTGCACGACCAGCCACTGAGCATCGTCGGTATCGCCAACCCACAGCGAGAACTCCAGCCGCCCAACGCTGTCCTCGACGCCCAGTTCTGCGTCGCGCAACACCAACGGCCGCAATGCCAGCCTGACCGCTGAGGAAGGTCCGGCCGTTGTCGCCGGCCGATACCGCAGCGTGGCGGACAGATCCAAGGCGAGCAACGCGACACGGGAATCATCCAGCGTGGCCGTTGCGCCACGATCCAATGCAGCGATACCCGATGTACGATTGGTTCCTGCCCTATCGGCTTGTGCACCCTCGTGGGCTGCGAGCCCCCGGTCCTGCGCAAATTCCTGCGCAAAGTCCTGCGGCGAATCCGCGCCACCGCGCATCACCGATCTCAGCCGGAGTACGTCATCGATACAGGCCGAGGGAAGTAATGCGCACGACCCGCCATCGTCCAGCACGTGCAGGGACAGTGGCCCGAGATCGACCGGGATGCGCCGCCCACTCATGCAGTTTCCCGAGGATCGACAGTGGGCTCGCGTGCCGCGCGCGACAGGACATGACGGATCTCGGCGGCCTCCTCCACTTCCAGCTCTTCTCGGCGCGACAGTTCGAAGTCGCGCTCCTCGTTCACGGTGCGCAGCATCTCGCTGAATTTTTCGCGCATGCGGACCGCGAACCTGTGCGCTTCACGTGCGCCCTGCTCATGCTCGGCGGCGGCCTCCCGCTTTTCCTTGGCCTGCGCCAGTTCCTGAGCCAGTTCATCAACTCGCTCTTTCATCAGCTGCAGGTCGATCTGTACATCTTGTATGTCCTTCAGCAGCACGATGCGCGTGCACAAATCTGCAAACAATGCTTTCTCGCGCCGCCGGCTTTCTTCCCGAAACTCGCGCAAGCGCTTTGTCGCGCGCTCTACGGTTTCCTCTGCAGCACGCAGCAAGGCGCGCGCCTTCGCCAGCGCGCGCTCGGCTTGTGCTTCCCTAAAAATCTTGATTTTTAGCAAGTCGCTCAGCACATCCATATCGCGCTCTCATCGAACACTTAGTCGCTTGGCAAATCAAAGTTTTGACATACTATTTAGTTGTCAAAACGATACATCTTGTCGTTTTGTAACGGCGACTTCGTCACGGTTCCTTGTTTCTCGAGGGGAAAACTATGCGGATTGCACGGAAATACAGGCGACGAAAGAAGAAGCAAAACAGCGAACAACACAAGGGCAATACCAGCGACAACGACGGCGACGATGCCAGCGGGAACTCGGGCCGAATTCGGGCCGAATTCGGACGAGCTGTGGATTGGGGGATCGTTATGCAGGCCGGTCGACAAGACCAAACGGTTCTGACGGCCGAACCGCTGCAGTGCAGGTAGCTGGCAGGCGCAGACCGAGATTGCAGACCGAGGTTTCGGACCGCGATTTCGGATCGAGGCCGCCGGAAGCCGAGGAGGCTCAGAAGAACAAAATCAGCAAGATCAGGAAATGGCGGCGTTCATTTGCGCCAGCGTATCGCCGAAGTCCACGTATTCATCGGTACCCTGACGCAGGAAGCTGCGGATGCGCTCGATTCGGTCAATCGCCTGGTCAGCCACCGCATCCGCACCGCGCTTGTACTCGCCTATCTTCACCAGCAGCTCGACTTCCTGATATTTGGCCATCAGCTCCCGAAGCCGTCCGGCAGCTTTCTTGTGCTCAGGAGTCGCGACCATGTTCATCACGCGCGACACCGAAGCCAGCACATCGATCGCCGGATAATGATTGGCCGATGCCAGCTTGCGCGACAGGATGATGTGGCCATCGAGGATGGAGCGCGTCTCGTCGGCAATCGGCTCGGTCATGTCATCGCCTTCGACCAGCACCGTGTAGAGTGCCGTGATCGAGCCCTTGTGGCCCATGCCTACCCGCTCCATCAGCCGCGGCAAGGTTGCAAACACGCTGGGTGGAAAGCCGCGCCGGGTCGGCGGCTCGCCGGCAGCGAGGCCGATCTCGCGCTGCGCTCGCGCGAAGCGCGTCACCGAATCCATCAGGAACAGTACCCGCTTGCCCTGGTCGCGAAAATATTCGGCAATCGCAGTAGCCACATAAGCTGCCTTGGAACGCTCCATCGAGGACTTGTCGGAAGTCGCGCAAACGATTACCGCCTTGCGCCGCCCCGCGTCGCCAAGTTCATGCTCAAGGAACTCGCGGACTTCACGGCCCCGTTCGCCGATAAGCGCAACCACCGTTACATCGACATCCGCGCCCTTGACCAGCATCGCCATCAGCGTGGACTTGCCGCCGCCTGCGGCCGCAAACACACCCATGCGTTGCCCCTCGCCGCAGGTCAGTAAACCATCAAGTGCGCGTATGCCAAGCGACAAGGGGTGCTTGATGATGCGCCGCCGCAGCGGATCAGGCGCCCCGGTCAGCACCGGGTAATAGCGGTTCACATGCAAGGGGCCATGTGTCGCCACATCGATCGGATCACCCATGCCATCGAGCACACGACCCAGCAGCCCATTCCCGACGGGCACCATGTGCACGCGTCCGGTCGGGATCACTTCGGTATCGCCCGAAATGCCTTGCATATCGCCCATCGGCATCAGCAAGGCGGAGCCCTGCGCGAAACCGACCACCTCGGCCTTCATGTCGAATTCATCGCCGGGACTGTGCAATACGCAGATTTCGCCAATCTTCACTGACGGAATGACCGCGCGGATGATGGTACCTGTCACTTCAACCACCTTGCCGCGTATGCGCGCCACCTGCGCTTGTGCCAGCGCAGTCTGCAGCATGTCGGTGATGTAGTTAAAGTGATGAAGCGTCATGGAAGCACTGGCGTCGCTGTGCTGTATTCCGGTTGGGCTGTATGGCAGATACGAACAGCTACAGCTTACGCTGATTAATGGTGCTAGACATTGCCGGCGAGCCGGCTGCGCAAATCATTGAAAGCCTTCAGCACATTCGCCGCTGCATCGAAGTGATAGTTGTAGCTGATCAGCAGGCTGTTGACGAGCAATTGCTGAGACGCATTACGCTGTGAGATCTGCAGACTGGCCTCGCTGAACCGACTGCGCAGATCGCGCAATGTGTCGGCATTTGGCGCAAAAATCAGGGGCTGCGTCAATGGTGTGACTGGCGTCACCTCGACATAGGTCGCCAGCTTGAATGGAAGGAATGAAAACGGTGTCAGGATCCGATAGTACTTTGGCGTTCGGGCAGGATCAGCAGGATCCGTAAATTGCACCACCCGCCCGACTTCGGTTTCAGCCTCCCGGTTGACGCTGACCACTGGGGTATTCCAAAAAAATTGCTCCCCCGATCCGCCGACGGGTCCCACTTGCCACAATATCGTGTCGCCGGCGACCGGCGACAGCTGATATTCACTCAATAAACTGTTGATGGCTTCTGCGCGCGTCGTCGCCGCCATCTGCAACCATTTTTGATACTCGGCAGAATTTGCGGGCACCGCAAAAGGCTCATTTTTGATCAGAACGATGTCATGCCGAATATTATTGTCATCGATATAGTAGGCTTGCCCGGTCGATGCATCGACCGCAGGCGGTCGCGTACTCGTTCTCACCTGGATCGTGGTATCCGTCGGGCTGTTCTTGTAAGAGAAGCGAAAATAATTCGGCTCAAGCCGGGTACCTGACCCGATATCGGCATACACCTTGTTGATACCATTATAAAAATTGATTAATTTCTGAATCGTTTCTTCCGTCGCTGATGACGGCAATCCGTTGGAGAAATCATTGGCAATGGAAGAAATATCCCAGCTTGCCTCAGCCTTGTAAGTCAGGGTCTTGGTGTCAAAGCTGAAGCTGACGAAGTTGGTGTCCGAAAATTTCACCATCAAATCTCGCAGATCCTCGATATCCTGCACCTGCTTTTGCAGTACTGCGGTCTGAGCACGCAGCTGGAGTCCCTGGTCGGATCCGAGCGATGCAAGTTTTCCAACAGCCATGTCGATCAGGTTGCTGTCTTTCAGAATCCAGGGTGGATCCAGATTGTTGTCCGCATAGTTCGTGATGATCTGGAAGTCGGCCATACTGTCCTCGTCAGGCTGGTTCGTATGTTCACTTTGCGTTCACGGCTTCGCGCATGAAAGCGCGCATACCTGCTTGTTCAGCGGGGAGCGGCACCGGATTTCTGTCCCCGAGCACCGGGGGCTTCAGGCATCCCTGTCTCCGTCCCTGCCCAGTTCTTGCCCAGCCTCTGACCTGCGCCAAGCTCAAAAGGCCTGCCCATGCGAATCGCATTCACCGCGTCGGCCACGGACTGACCGATGCGCAACCCATTTCCTTGCCCTAAGGCTCCGCCCTCGCCAGTCTCGCCACCTGCCGTTCCTTGGTCGCCGGCTTTGCTGCGCGCACGGGCACGCAATTCTTCACGCTCGGCCTTCAGCACGCGTAACTGGCGCAAGGCCTCGGCCAGCTGCTCATCACGCGCCGTGCGACGTTGGTTCATCGCCGTATCTTCATCTTTGACCGTATTACGGTTTGATTCGACCATATCGTCCAGCTTGTCAGCCTGCTTGGCCGCCTTGGCCAGTTCTTCGACGAGTTGCAGCTGTATGGCCACAGCCAGATTGATCATCGAAAAAAAATAACTGAACGATACAGCTGCTGTGATACGCCGATTCGCATAGCTGTCAAAACTGGTATAGCTGGTGGTCTGGGTAATGTTTCCACTGCCGTTGGTCGTTGTCTTCAGATACGTTGTACTTCCGGGGTAAGGCGAAACGACGGTATCGGTCAGTTTCTGTACCTCCGCCAATTGCGCCTGACCCAACCAGGCAAAAGACTTGGTCGGCGGCGTACCGTCCATGTTGTCGACTCTGACCAGCACAGGCGTGATCACCGGTGCATCGACGGTGAGCCCGAGACTGGTCAGAAAGTTATAGGTATCGTCTGCCTCCTGCAGGTCTGCCCCCAGCATGGGTCCGTCTGCATGAAACAGCGCCTGCAGATCGGTGGCTGTCCTCGGCGTGCTTTCGAGGCTCGCCACCGTCACCGCCACACCGGTCGACGCCAGCCCGCTGTAAAGGGCGCCGGAGGCTTTGCTCGTGTTGTCCAATGCCGTCAGTAGGCGCGAGATCACCGACACATGCTGCTGTATTGAACTGCGAATCGTGTCAGTGACGGATACCTGTACTGCATCCAGCACAGAGATCGAATCCTCGGGACTGCCGACAAGAAATGACGGGATCGTTGCTGGTACCGAGGTGGACACTGCATCAGCCATGGATCGCCTCCCGCCTGTCAGATCAGGTTGCGGATACGCCGCTTTGGCGGTGCCACTATCGGCGCCTGCTGCGCAGCACGCACCGCCTGATCCGCTTCTTCCATCACCTTTTGCATCGTTTGCTCCACCATCATGTCGATTTCCCGCTGTATCCCAGGATTACCGTGGCGCCGCAGGTAGTCCTTCATCTGCTCCGGGCTGACGCCTTTTTCACGAAAAAATGCGTCGGTTCGCTGCAGGGCCTGCTCAGCCTGCGCAACCACTTTCAGCGATTCTCGGATGGCTTTCTCCGATTTTTTCAGGAACTCGTCGTCGTCCATACAAATTTCTTTGCAAACGTGTGGGCATTTTGGTCTTCCACCATCGGTAACCTCGATCATTTCCAAGTTCCCGGATGAAATGTGTATTGGGAACAAGACAGTTTGCCAGGTGACGCAATGCTTACGGCAACATATCTGTTACGCGTTTGCCAGAAGAATTAAGCCAAAGTAACCCTCTTGCGCCAGAGCCATGGTTCAGAAAATTCATAGTCCGCAGGGATCAGGGGCCGTTCACCATACCGGGCCGACAGAGGATGCTGGCCGAACCGGACGTATCCATGGCATTGCCGTACAAGTACGTTCAGCTGCGGTGGATGTCGATGACCAGATCCTGATCGATCGCTTCAAGCGCGAGAATGGTATTGACGGTTCAATCGACCGCAAGACGCTTGCCGAGCGCAAGCTGGGGCTGGACTCGCGTAGCAACGGACTGGACACCCGTGCCGCCTCGCGCTTCATGCAAGCGTTCGGCAGCAGCAAGGCCAGTACCCGGCTGGCGCAATCCTATTTGCAAGGCTTGCTGGGCAAAGAGGCAAGGCCGAAGCACGGAGCGAATCCTTCCGAGTTGGCCAATCATTTCGTTGCCCTGCAAAAGCTGGCTGATGCCCTGCGAGGCAACGATGCTGATTTTGTCGCGAGGCTGACACCGCTTTCCGGCGACATTGGGAAGTTGTCGGAGCTTGCCGACCGACTGCGCGAGGCAGGTGAGGACAACAAGGCCATGCAGGCACTGCTGTCTGATGTCGACGGCATGCCAAAAGAACAGGAGCAACTGGGCGGCATGATGAAGACCCTGCGCTTCCAGCCTGAGCAGCTCAAGCGCAAGCTCAGGGACGCGCAAAAGCTGCCAGACCCGGATGCTCGCACGCGCGAAGAATTGCTTGAAGCCGTCAACGATGAGCTGCAAGAGTTGCTGCGCCAGCACGGCAGCCATTTACGCGCAATCGACCACGCGCTGCGCAATGCGGGCGACGAGGCTACGGCCGGCCTTGCGGTCAGCTATGCAGAGCTGGTGCATGACGATCGCTCCAGCTTCGCACGCACACTGGAGAAGCTCGTAACCCGCCATCCACCACGGGAGCTGAGCCAACAGGTGATCCCGTTAATGAAAAAGACGCTGACCAATGAGCTTGGACTGGGAGCGGACCAGCGCTCGATCGACAAGGTCAAGCTTGAAGCTTTGTTGACCGAACTGGCTCATATCCATATTTCAGCGACCTTGCTCGAAAAAGTGGGCAATCTCGTCACATCGATGAAGAGACTCTTTGGTGTCCCCGCCTCAGCACCTACTTGATGAGCAAGCGCTGATGCTGGCGCTATTGAAGACCATTTCCGGGGGATGGATCTCGCCGACCCATTTCGAGCGCATGGCCAAGGATTTCAACATCCCGGATGGCGGACCCGCAATCTATTTCCTGACCGGTCTAATGCAGGTAGTCAGGGAATTGCCGTTCAAGGTGTTTGAGGATGACGCTGCACGCAGCGCGTTGCTGGATGCGCTGCAGACAGCGATCGACGCAGCGATCAGCCGCGAAGAAGCCGCACTGGATGCGACGCCCCCCCATGACCAAGCCCTGAGACAAGCCCATGGACTGGATGACACAGATCATCGATGACTTTGGACGGCGGATTGGCTTGCCGGGACTGACCCTGGACGATAAGGGTCGGCTCCGCATGGCCCTTGAAGACGGTACCGGCATCGGTTTGCTGCAGGTGACTGCGGAAGACAGCAAAGAGATCGTGGTCTACCGATCCTTTCCATTCACCTATGTGAATGCACAGACCTTCCGGATGGCGCTTCGTCTCGCAGATTTCAGGCAACCGGATGCCTGGCCAGTGCAGGCCGCGATCAATCAGCGGGAATTGTTATTGGCCATGCGGATTCCGGAGCGGGCATTTTCCAGCGCTTCCCTTGAGATGGCTTTAAGCAGACTGGCGGAGCGTATACAAGTACTAAAAAACTGAATGTCTTTACAAGAGAATAGATACCTGGCCCGTTCTTTTTGACACCACAACGCCGCTTGACGTATCAAACTGCCTCGGGCCCCACCGAAACTTTTTCTTATTATTTATTAATCTATTCGCTTTTCAATCCGACCTTGTACACGGGATCAGCGTTTAACTTCTAGGCGAATCCAGCAAATCAGCATCGGACTCATCACCACCACCCGAGATATTCGGCTCGTGTCTCAACTCCTCATCGTTGATGGACTCTTCACTGCGAAATTTTTTTATGAAGCGAGTATTGTCTCTAAATGTCGCTTCAGAATGTTCTAACGTATCATCAACCCGCGCGTCACTGACAATAGCTGATTTATCATTTTCATTGGTAGGCGCTTTAGACTTTTGTTGGGGCGCATTGACAACAGCTCTTGACTCATTACCGGACAACGCGCGGCTTTGATTAATTGAACGATGAAATTCCTCGATAGCTTTCTTTACTTTTACAGCGATGTCCGGGGACAGCGCTTGGTAATCTATCTGTCTGATCATGTGATCCACGTGCGCCGTATCTGAAAACGCACGACTAACACTGGTGCCGGCAGAAGCCAGCGCGTCCATCAGGGCAGTCAAGTGCTTGTCATTTTTATAGTCTTTGATCAAAGCCCTGATGTCATCAAGCAATTTCGACATTGCGTCCCGCAAGTCTTTTATTTCCGCGTTTAATTTCTCGACAGATTGAGTCCACGCATCTTGTATTTTTCGGGACTTCGGATTTACCGACTTGGGGCCAAAGGAAGGTAAAGGTGGGTCAGTCTTGTCGCCGTTATCGTTGATCGGGGTTGTCGATGAAAGAGGCACGATATTCGCCCTCGAATCATTCGAAGAAACGGAAGATGGGGTCATGACATCATCCCTCGGTGATAAAACGGTGATAATCAGGCGAGCTGCAGGGGGTCGAGTCGCTCGACTTCTTCTTGGACGCCTTGCGGAAGAAACCGTGTTTCCAGCCAGCGGCGTCCGTGCCAGACAATCTCGGTCATCGTTGACAACAAGCGATGTCCATCCAATGCCTCCAGCGCTTGCGACAGCGTATAAATGACCTGCTTGCCGTCGGAATCAAGGCAGAATACCGAACCATCGATTTCGGCAAGCGCAGCGTTCATCTGCAATAGTCGCTCCGCAATTGCGTCAAGGCGGCTATCGGGAATATCACCAAACTGGCATTCGATCAGCACCCTGCCAGGCTGGTTTTTCGTCGAGTGCACGACCGCGAAATCGAAGTTTCCGTACATCATTTCCATCACGAGCTCTTCGCCCGGGTCCGGTTCGTCATCGCGTAATGTATAGCCGAGCGCCACCCTCAGCTCGTCGATCACTGTCAGGAACTGCTGCCGGTATTGATAGGCATCGACCATGGTTTTTAATTTTCCCGTACTCGTTTTGGCTCAGACCTGGACCTGAATTTTAAGGCAGTGCCAGCGAGGACGCGGTGTCAATCCTTGCAGCGACTGTCTTACCTTCATCAATGAAGCGCTCCACCCAATGACGTGCGTCTGGCGCCACCCGGCGCATCTTTTCCAGCAAATGGACTGGCTGTGCGTGATCGAGATCCTCGTAATACAGGCAGCGTATCTCGTTGCCATCAGGCGTGATGCCGAACGCCGCCTCATGCGCGCGTACTAGCGTCAGGTTTGCCTGCAGCATCGTCTGCAATCCCGCCGCACCCATCAACGGCGGCATTTCGCCAAGCCGGCAGGCGATCAATACCCGCGAATCCATGGCATTCGGCGAATGCAGCAGCTCAAAGGCCGTCTGTTCGATCTCAAGTTCCATGGCCAGCGGCAGGCTTTCTTCATGCAGCATCGGTGGCGGCGGAAATCCCAATTCTCGGAAGATGCCTTCGCAAAGCTCGATGAATTTTCTACGCCAGGTTAACTGCATCATGTTCGGGCTCCGGAAAATTCGGACGTAGGTATCATCACGCAATTCCGGGTTCCATCATCAAAGGTGCGATCGACCGTCAGGGCAATCACATGATCGGTATCCGTTCTTTCGCCACGATCGATGCCATGGGTGCTGATGCTGCTTGCACTACGATCGGATCCGAACACACGCTCGAAGGTCGCCCGTAACGCTTCGATCTGTCCTGACATACTCGCCTCGACCTGACCGATGTCAGACTCAATTATGCAGGCATCTTCAGCAATGCCGGGATCGGCAATCGCTTCAATGCTATCGATACCAGCATAGGTCTGCATCAGGCTACGCGTATTCGCCCTCAGCTCATCCAGACGAGACGGATGTACCTTGACGGTGATGTGCTTCTGGTTGCGAACCAGCGCGAGCGAATTACGAACGACCTTGATGACTTTTTTTCGATCATCGAAGTCATTTGCGATTCGCCGCACAGCATCCATCACCAGGTCGACCATCTGTTCCTCAACCTTCGCAAAGTAATCAACGGTCTGACCGATGATTTCAATCATGTTCGCGGTCTGCTCCAACCTTGCCGCCTCCCGGCCTTCGCGGTAGCCACGCTGCTGCTCTGCTTCGAAAGCTGACAGCGCAGCACCGACGATCTTGTCACGGCGTGCGATACCCTCGGCCATAGCCTGCCGAGCCTTGCGATAAGTCCAGAAGTCCTGGGCCTTGATGACCTTGCCCTCGACGTCGGGACGGCTCAATTCCTTATCAGCGCGATGGATGAACACCATTCCCCCTCGATGACATCAAGTGCCGTGTGCACCAAGCGCTGCGCAGTGTGGTCGTCGATGTCCGGGCTGGCCAGGTCGTGTGGCAGCTTCAGCAGGAAGCGCTCGCGCATACCGTCTGGCATCCTCGATGCGTCGGCAGCCAGCAATGCATAGCCAAGCTCTGTCGGTTGCTGCTCTATTCGTGCTGGCAGCTTGCCTATGGACAGCAAAGACGCGCTGGTCATCGCAAACCGGTATGCGTCAGCACCCAGCTTTTCCTTCCATCCCAGTACCTGCTCGCGTGCCAAGCTGGTTCGCACGCTGGCGCCCACCACCAGCGCACCAATATGCGTAGCCAATCTCGACAGACGTGACGTCGGCAACAAGGCCAATGCCCATCCGCGATGCGGCATGTCGAAGCACGGTGCGCTATCGATGCCGGCACGGCGCATGACCTCCGCCGACAAGCGATCCTGCACGCGAGCCATTTGCCACAGCCGTGGTGGCAGCTCCGGCAGCAGTTGCCGTCGTCGACTAGGATGGAGATAGCTCGCAGCGCAATAATTGAATTCATATAGCGCTGGCGCGAACTGTGGCCAACGGCTCCGCACCGCCTTGAGGCCATCAACGACGGCGTTCATCCCTTGCTCCCGCCTGACGCAGATGGTGCAGCGGTCTTGCTGCCTTCAGGCAGCTTGCCCCACCGCTTCCAGACCAGAAAGCCCAGGCCAGCCAGCAACAGCAATATGACGGTACAGCCCCCCCAGATCAGGTAGGGATACGACAGCTTTCCTTCGCCGCCACTGGTTCCGAGCACGGACGATACGGAACGACCGGCAGTCTCCGGGGTCTTTGGGCTCGCTGCCAGCATCACGACTGTCACCTTGTCGGCCGACAGTCCCGGAATGCTGTTGGATACCAACCGCTTGACCTGCGGGATGGCATCATCAAGCTTGTAGTCCGCCTTGTGCTTGATGAATACAGCAGCCGATGACGGCAAGGCCGGATCGCCACCGCTGCTGCGCTCCGGCAGTACGACATGCACACGTGCCTTGATCACGCCGTCGATCTGGGACACCGTCGCCGACAGCTCCTGTGACAAGGCCCACAAGTAGCGTGCCCGCTCTTCCAACGGCGACGAGATCAGCCCCTCCTTGCGAAATACATCGCCCATCTTCGCGTAGCGCTCATGCGGCAAGCCTTCGGCATTCAAGATCGTAATCGCACGCGCCACCTGCGCTTGCTCGACATCGAGACTGACCACACCCTCCTTGCCCGGTAGCTTGCCGGCCGAAATGCCGGCCTGCAGCAGCACGGCCAGCGCTTCATTGGCTTCGGCCTCGGATACATCCTTCAACAACTCGACCCGGTTGCCACACGCGGCAAGAAGCAACGCGACCAGACCGCCAGCCAGATATTTCGCCAAGGGATAGGTGGCAAGCTTCATTGGAGTTTGGCCAGGGTATCGACGTGCTGAACGACTTTTTGTACGCCCTTGCCGACGACCTCGATCTCGAGCCCGACGACCGCCATGTCCAGCTGTAACTTCAGCATCTCCTGCAGGCTGATTTGCTGCGGTGACTTTTCAAGGGCCTGGTAGGCCTGGGCCATATGGGTCTTGTACTCGGCGCCGATCGCGTCAAGCTTCGCCATGATGATCTCGCCCATGACCTTGGTACCCGGCCCGGCGTCCTGTGCAGACGGCACCGGCTCCAGCGCATACCCGGGCGCTTCCGTCGGTGCAGCGAGCAATTCCGACAGGCGCGCCCCACCGGCTTCGACGTCGGGTGTGACGACAGGAAGGGTGTCGCTCGCCGCCGCCGGCCCGGCTTGCACGAGCTCCCACTGTGCGAGTGCTGCAATGGCTTCTGGCATGATCCTTCCCCCTTTCCATCGTGGAGATCCCGGCAGGCGCCGAGATCCCATCCGCGCTCATTCCCCCGCTGTGCTTTTGCTTGTGCTGGTGGTGACGGGGGCGGGCCTTGGTCGATCGACATCCGTGCCATCAGCGAGGCCAGCAACCTTGTTGACCAGCTCCTGCAATGCGGCCGGAAGTTCAGCGCGTGTTTCCAGATCCCGAGTCATCAGCGCTGCTTCCGATGTCCGGCCAGCCAGTTGCAAGGCCAACCCAAGATAGGCCAGGATCTCAGGATCATCCGGGCAGGCCTCCATGCCGCGCTCACGCAAGACATTGGCCGCATCACCGTACGCGCCGATACAGATCATCGCCAACGCAAGGCCGACATAAGGAAATGCCTTGTCCTTGCGCAGTACAGCCAGCCCCTCAAAGATGCGTATGGCCGGCACCACATGACCGGAACGCGCAGCCATGAAGCCGAGCGCCGACAGCAGCCGGATCTCGTCGACCGACAACAGGCGAGCAACGGCCAATGATTCCGACTCCTGAGGCATCGAAACCGCCGGGCCAGTACCGGGCGTATCTGTCGGCAAGGGCATGGCAGCCGCTGTCATCAGTTCACCTGTGGGTCGTTCAACATCGCGCGCAGGGTCTCGGCGCGGCGCCGCACACCATCAAAGCGCGCATCCAATCCGCTCAGTCGAAGCAAGGGTTCGAGCACGGAATGACATTCTTCCGTCTTGCCCATCGCAGCCAGACATTCGGACAGATGAATGGCCGCTTCGGCGGACTCGGGCTCGTCCGAGCCCAGCGCCAGCGCTGCCGCAAAGGCGGGAATAGCGGATTCGAAACGGCAAAGCCGCTTGCAGCAAAGCGCAAAAGCCATCATCAGCCTTGCATCAAGCGGTCGGTACATCATCAACACCTGGAACAAGCCAATGGCGCCCTCGAATTTTCCCTGCTGATACAGCGCATACCCGATCCCGTACACGATTTCTATCTGTTCATCGCTGAAGCGAGCAATGTTGGGTAAGGCATACAGCTTTTCACGCAAGTCCTGCAGACTGTCGACATCGCCGTACAAGTCCGGCGCCAGCGGCAGCAGGGGTTCGGGTGGTGACACGAGCTGATTCATATCGCTTTCGATGCCGCAGCCAATGAACTGGACATGGCCTGCTCAATCGCCTGAATCATCTGCAAAGCACTCTTGAGCGAATCACGCAGCTGCTGATACGCATCCAGTGCAGCCTGTTCACCGGACTGCGCAAGGGTTTTCGCGAGCGAGTTCTTGTCTGCCTCCACTTGCTGCATGGATGCGATGAATTTCAATTGCGCAGCACCCATATCGACCGTCTTGTTAAGAACGCCGCCAACCGCCTGCGACACGTCTTGCCAGGCACGCGCCATTTGCGTAATTTCGTGAGCTTCACTGTTCAGCTTGTCAACATCCAGGCGCTTGAATTTCTGCGCTTCTTCAAGAACGCCGGCTTCGTGCTTGAGCCTGTTGAATTCCTTGATCTGCGTTGATGCAGCATCTTTAAGTTTTTTACTGGCCTTTGGATCAGCCAGAATCGCTTTCGCCCCCGGAATTTCTGCACTGATATTGCCGATATTCTTTTTTGTCTCCAGCAAATTCACTGTCCCGGGCTGCATGTCCTCAGTCTTTCTCCATGCCTCTTTTGTCTTGATGTTTGCTCCGCTTATATCCTTGATCGATTTGGATGACATCGCCACACTCAACACACCGGTCGCGATTTGCATCCCGGCCTGAACCATGTCGCTAACACGCTGCGTTTCTGCGGCTGCTTCTCTTGTAGAAAATTCTGCCTGAGCGCTCGTCAGTGTGGTGTTCCGCTCTTGCAAGCGCTCCTGTCCCTTGTCTAAGGCTGCTTTGCGTTGTATCTCCAGCAGCACAGCCATGATTGCTGCAGTATCCACGATGATGTTCTTCTGAACATCACGTATCGCGTCATTCACTGATATCAGCTGACTGGTTCGCTGATCCATCTGTTTGGGTGGTGGAAGCTTGGCCCATTCACCACTTATGATCAAATCTTGAATTGCTTTTGCAAAATGCTTGCTGGAGACATTCAGGTCGCCCATCTGCGCATTGAGTTCAGCCAGCGCCTTTGCAGCAACGTTATCCCGGGCTGCCACCTTGCTTGAATCCTTCGCGGAATCAGCGCTCAACTGTGAAAGATTGGCAAGCTGATTAGCCAATCCCTGAGTAATTGTCTGGTTACCGAGTTGAGGCATGGCAGTTCTCCGGAATCAAGCCCAGGGGCTCAGCTCATGTTCGTCAGGCGCGACTGGCTGTCGTAGTAATTTCTGTTAGTCGCAACAAGGTTTTCGTAGATAGTCGACACAGTCTCAGCACGCTGGGTCAATGCATCCTGATAGGCATCGATCTCGCCCTTGATGAGCGAGGCAAAAGCATCGAGCTTTTGCCGTTGGTTATCAATCTGGTTTTTTTCGAAAGTGATATTGGCAATCTGCACGCCATACGCGCCGCTGGCGATCGAATTGATGCCGCTGGTGACTTCGGTAACGATTCCAATGGTTTCCGCCCCCTGAGAAGCCAGCCGGGCCCCCTGTTGCGCGGCAAATTTGCCGGCCTCGGCAGCAGCTTTTGCACTTTCGGTGCCTGCCTTCGCTGCGGCGCCGCCGATCTGCGACACGGATACGGCACCACAAGCGATGGTGCCGGCCGCTACGCCGACCATCACAATGATCTGGCATACCATCTTGACATCGTTCAGCACTTTCTCTTTCTGGTCCGGTGGCAGTTGAGCGAAACCAGGCATGTTCGCCGTGATTTCCTGCGCGAGACGCGACACCAGCCCCCCCAAGCTCAGGTCCATCTGCTTGCCCTTGTTGATGCCACTGTCCATCAGATTGTTTTCTTTGGCGATGCGGTCTGCACCGTCGAGAATGGCGGTACCCAAGCCAATCGCTGCGCCAGCGATCGCAAAGGCGCCGCCACCCAGCGTAAAGACCGTCAGCAGGACTGCACCGATCATGCCCAGCACGGCACCTGCCATCGACAGGCCAAATCCGACATCACCACTGACTTTCTGCTCACGCTGCTTCCTTGCTTCCTCCACGGCTTTGGCAGCCTTCTCTGCGTACTTCCTCAGCTTTTCTGAATTCAAAGAATCCAGGCGCTTGGAAGAATCCTTCAATTGCGCCATCAGCGTCTTCATGTCGTTGGTCGAAATCTTGTCGACGATGCTCGCGACCAGAACGTTGGCCGTGTCGGGATCAAGCACTGCGGCGGCCAGCGGCGGTGCACTACCTGCCGGGAGTCCGCTGACCAGCGCGGGCGATCCCGCCATCACGTTCAAAGCCGGTGTATTGATGCCCGCAAAAGGCCGTGCCGTAACCGGCGCACCCACTTGCGGTCTGCCGCCGATCGGACCGGTATTGACGGTCAGATTCGCGGGTTCCGGAACCGCAGGCCTGCCGGGCGCTTGCGTTACAACGCTCATCGTTCATTCCTCTTAATGCAATGCTGCATGTTCATCTTCTGCCGGTTGTGCCGTCAGGCTCTCGGTCAGCAATGCGAACAAGCCTTGAGCCTTTTGTCGCGCGTAATCATTGGCGACGCCATGCTCCAGCTCGCGTGACACACGCTTGAGAAGCTGCTTTGCGTCGTCATGCTGACCGACATGGATCAGACACTCGGCGATTTGCACGGCAGTCTGCAGGTCGGTGTCATCGTCGATGATGGCCAGCCCGAGATAGAGCAGTGCTTCCTGACAGCGACCGAGCATCTGCAGGCAGCAGCCAATACCCTTAAAGGCTTTCATGAAGGTCTGGTCATGGAAAGTAATAAAGGCGAACAGCTTCATGGCATCAGCATATCGACCTTGCTGATACTGACCGAGGGCCAGCGTGTAGATCGCTTCCAGATGCTGCTCATCGAGACCAAGCGCGCTACCCAGCCTGGCACCGTGCGCCAGGTTGTCGACGACGCCAAAACTGTCGATGTCGATGTCGATGTTGATATCGTTGGCGTTGGCATCGGGCTGGGGAATCCGCTGGTCCATGGTTCTCCCCTCACCCACCGGATCCTCGCAGGTTGTTCGTGACCGTGCCTTTGTTCTGACCGTCTTTCTGCAGGACGGACGACGCCTGATCTGTGGCCTGTGTGTAGCGATTGGTCAGCGTCTGCAGACGCAAGGACTCCTGCTGCGATAGGTTCTGCTGCGACTCACTGAGGTTTTGCAGCTCCAGCGAGATATTGGATACGAACTGGTTGATCGCAGGGAGCGCCTTCCCTTGGGGGATATAGATGGTTTCCACCTGAAGAATGAAGCCATCAAGGCCCTTGACCCCAACTGCTCGTAACTGCTTCAACAAGTCCAGACTGTCTTGCGGTGACGTTCCAAAACTGATCTGGGCATCCGGCTTGCTATCCGTAATGCTCGCCAGGGCCTTGACTCTGGTATTGAGCTCGCCAATCTTCTTGATTTTTGCGGCAACTTCTTCAACGACCAATTTCTGCTTGTTCACCAGTTCTCCCATCACGCTGGCCATTAACGCATTGACACGGGCGAGATTGGACAGCGGGTTGGCTGTATTGCTCTCGCGCATCCATGTATCGATGCTGATAGCGACCGTCATGATGTAGCCCCTCCCGGAAATCCGATCAGCGAACGCACAAATTCAAATTTCTGCAATGAAATTCGATCTTTGAGGCTGAGTAACTCGGTCAATTGGCTTGTTCCGCCTGAAAGTGTCGCGTGATCGGAACAAAGTCTTGCTCTGGGGGACTCAGTTGTTGCTCCTGAGTCAAGAATTTGCTCGCGAGTACGCGCTGAACTGTGACATTTGATGCAAAGAAGCGTCAGCTCCGGTCAGTTCAACTCCATACAAGCAAGGACAAGCTGATGTCATCACGGATGTCGACAAGAGTGTCGTCGCCCTCGCCGGGGACTCACCCTGCGCCGGTTTCTGCTTTCCACGCTGACAGCGGGATCACCGGCATTTCCCGGCAAGCGGCTCCTGCAGTCAGCCTGCCCTTGCGCACCGACCTGCAACCATCGGCTTTGACCGAACAAGCGCAGCTTGATCGCCTTTTCGCGCTTAACACGCTCGATGATTTCATCCATCGACAACTTGTCCCCGATCTGCGCGATCTCGCATTGATGAGCCCGCCCCGCTTTCGTGTGACGCTGGAGTCGACACGGAAGATCGTCCTGAAACAGGCAGGACTACAGCGCGATCTGGCACGCAAGCTTGGCAAACTTGCAGCGGTGCTGGATGAGCAGGACCAGCTGGTGCGACTGGCCCAGCTGTACTGTGCGGCGCTGTTACAAGGCTGAGCCATGGACACGTCTGGCGAGATCCCGGTGTTCAGTGATACACAGCGTGAGCTGTTACACGTGCTCGGCTACCTGCAGCTGGAACATGGCGATGCAGGCAAGTCTGCGACGATATTCGATGTTCTTTGCGAGATATCGCCTTTCGATCCGCTAATGGCTTTGTCGCATGCGTGCGGACTACTGCGCTCAGGACAAGCCGCAGCAGCGCTGGCGTCGCTTGACCGACTGAACTTCACCGGTGAAGACCTGACGCTTGCATGGCTGTTGCGCGGACAGGCGCTCTCCCGCCTGGGCCGTGTCGCCGAGGCAGCCCGCGCCATGCGAATGTTCATCCGGCAGCGTCATGCCGACGAGGCAAGGCGCTGAACGCGATGGATGCGCTGTCGCTGCAGCTTCAGGCCTTTCTGCAAAAGGTCGTGCGTCGCAACGACCTGGTATTGGCGACCCTGATCGTCTGCATCATCTTCATGATGATCCTGCCACTTCCAACCTGGCTGATCGATGCACTGATCGCAACCAATATGTGCCTGTCCGCGATCCTGCTGATGGTCGCGATGTACCTGCCGAACCCGCTCGCGTTTTCATCATTCCCATCGGTGCTGCTGGTCACGACGCTGTTCAGGCTGGCGATTGGCATCGCGACCACGCGCCTGATTCTGCTGAATGGCGACGCCGGGCACATCATCTATACCTTCGGCAATTTCGTGGTCGGCGGCAATCTGGTCGTTGGTCTGGTGGTGTTCCTGATTCTGACGATCGTGCAATTCGTTGTGATTACGAAGGGTTCCGAACGGGTGGCTGAGGTCGCTGCACGCTTTTCTCTGGACGCGATGCCCGGCAAGCAGATGTCGATCGACGGTGACCTGCGCGCCGGCACCATCGACATGGACGAGGCGCGCCGGCGGCGTGGCGTGGTCGAAAAGGAAAGCCAGTTGTACGGAGCGATGGATGGCGCGATGAAGTTCGTGAAAGGTGATGCCATTGCCGGACTGATCATCGTTGCAGTCAATCTTCTGGGAGGCGTCTTGATTGGAACCCTGCAGCGCGGTCTGACCGCGGGTGAGTCGGTGAAGATTTATTCGATCCTGACCATAGGCGATGGTCTGATTTCCCAGATACCTGCGCTGTTCGTATCCATCTGCGCAGGTATGATCGTGACGCGCGTCACCAGCAGCGATGGCGGGCCGTCGAATGTCGGTAGCGATATCGGTGCGCAGCTGCTGGCGCAACCCAAGGCCTTCCTGATCGGCTCGGCCGTCATGTTGGGCTTCGCTGCGATTCCCGGTATGCCAACCGCGACCTTTCTGGTCTTGTCGGCGGTCGTGGGCACGGTCGGCTATACCTTCTTCCGCGGGGAGCATAAGCTTGTCGATCCGAAGACGGGCAAAGTCACTACCGTGCCTGCGGCAGGTGCCGATGGCCATACCGACAAATCTGCGGCAGCCGCTGACGCTGACAGCTTTGCGCCGACCGTACCCCTGCTGGTCGATGTCAGCGCATCACTTGAGAAGGCCTTCTCGTCGAGGCTGCTGAATGATGAGCTGGTCAAAGTCAGGCGCGCGCTGTTTGAAGATCTCGGCATTATTTTCCCCGGCATTAACCTGCGCTTCAGCGAGCAACTGAAAGATGAGGATTACGCGATCCTCGTGGCCGAGATCCCGGTCTCGCAAGGCAGGATGCGGCCAAAACACTTGCTGGTTCGCGAAGCACCGGAAAATCTGACCGCACTATCGATTCCCTTTGAGACCGACAAGGTCTACCTGCCCGGCATACCGACGCTGTGGGCGCCAGCCGAGCTGAAGGCTGCGCTGGCGAATGCAGGCATACCCTTCCTCGATCCGACGCAGATGCTGTCGTACCACATCGCGCTGGTGCTGAAGAAGTATGCCGCCGAATTCATCGGCATCCAGGAAACGCGCGCACTGCTGACGGACATGGAAACCCGCTTTCCCGAGCTGGCGAAGGAAGTACAGCGTGTCATGCCCATCCATAAGATCGCCGAAATCCTGCAGCGGCTGGTCGGCGAAGCAGTATCGATTCGTAATCTGCGCGCGGTCATGGAAGCGCTGATCGAATGGGGACAAAAGGAAAAAGACTCGGTGATGCTGACCGAGTATGTACGCGTCGCGCTGAAACGTCACATCAGCCATCGGCACTCGGCCGGGCAAAACATCCTGCCCGCCTACCTGCTCGCTCCGGCCGTCGAAGATACGGTGCGCGGTGCCGTGCGGCAGACCTCGGGAGGCTCTTATCTCGCGCTGGACCCGGCGACATCACGGCAGCTGCTCGACAACATCAAGTCCACGGTCGGCGACCTGACACGATCGATGCACAAGCCGGTGCTGCTGACGTCCATGGATATCCGCCGCTACCTGCGCAAGATGATCGAGCAGGACTTGTATGAATTGCCGGTACTGTCCTACCAGGAGCTGACACCGGAGATCAATATCCAGCCATTGGCAAGGGTGGAGCTATGAGCGCACCAGGCAACACGTCAAGCGAATCGTGCAGACCAAGGGCGACAAATCACGCGTTGCTTGCCGTGCCGGGGACGGCGCTGCCGACGTCAGTGCGCGCCGGACGCGTGCGCAGAACCGGCGTCGGCATGGGTGTCCGCGTTGTCTTCACTGCCAGCAACTGCATCATTGACCACTTCATCGACCGCTTCATCGACTGTTTCGTACTCGTCGAACAGCGACAGAAAGCCGCCGATATTCAGCAGCGCTCTGACCGAGTCAGCAACTGCGGCGAAAGCCACGTGGCCATGGTGCTCGTGCAGCCTGCGCACGGCACCGAGGATTACTTTCAGTCCATCGCTGCTGATATGCGTCAGCGCCGAGAAGTCGAACACGATGTGGCGTGCACCATCGTCGATGGCAGTCGCCAGCAACTCGGCCAGTTCGCCGGACACAGGCTTGCTGACATTCCCTGTCGGACGAACGATCACGGTCTGGGCGCGGGTCTCGATCTGCAGGCTCATGTTGGGCAATTTCCACAAGTGGTGCTTGGATTGTATCGACGACCTAACAAAAGTTCAGTGGTTCAGTTTTCCATCCGCGCAGGCAAGCCATGAAGATCGAACCTCATCTCCAATCCGTCTTGCCGCAAATCGAGTTGCGCGTGCTTTACGGGCCACAGTCAGGCAGCCGGCTGGTTCTGGCACCCGGCGACTTCTTGCTCGGCACCGGCGACGATTGCGCGATCATGCTCGCCGGTCCGCGTATACGCGAATGCCATGCCAGGCTGGCCTTTGATAGCGAACAGCCGACCATCACGCCCGTCGACGGTGAGGTGTTCGACTCGCAGGGCAATCAGGTGACCGATACGATGCCGCTGACGCCAGGCATGCCCTTCGAGCTCGGTGGTATCTGGATCGCGGTTGACGATCCCGACGCCCCCTGGCCAGACCCGGAAGCCATTGTCGCGATGGCCGGGCTCGCACCGGCGGCGGCCACGCCCGCCGCTGCAGCCGCCGCGCCGGCCATGGAAGCGAAGGGCGAGCCGCCGCAGAAGCGCCGCGCGCGCTTTGTGCTGATGGGGGCGCTGTCAGTGATCATCAGCATCGCCATCGCCGCAATCACGATCTCGGTTTGGCTGGTCACGCGTGCGGAACCGCCGAAGCCAACCGTCGTGAAGTTCGGCCCCGGCCCGGAGCCGGCGGCAACGCGCGAGCTGCGCCGCATTCTGGCCGAAGTCGCGCCCGGGCAGCAGATGACGGTCACCACGCGCATCGACGGCACACCCAAGGTCGAGGGCTTTGTGCCGGACAAGGCCATGGCCACGCTTGTGCAGCGCGCGATCCGGAAGTTGTCATCGACGGCGGACATCACGCTGCGAGTGGACAGCGAGATGCTTGAAGCTGCGCGCAACGTGGTCGCCCGGCAGAATGCGCCGGCACGCGCGATGCTGACCGTCAGCGAGGTTCGTAACGGCAATGTGGTGTTGTCTGGCGCAGTCACCACGACCAGCGTGCGGGACGTGATTGTCGACGCCATCCGCGCCGAGGTGCCGGGCGTGCGCGATATCGGCGGCAATCTGTACACCGCAGAAGATCTGAGCGGCGTGCTGATGGACCGGATGGCATCGGCCGGCCTGGCTGGCAAGCTGCAGGTGGTCGACAAGCAGCCGGAATTCATCCTGCGCGGGCGCTTGAATGAAGGGGACATGGCGCGCTGGGAGAAGCTGCTACTGGGCTTCACCGACGACTATGGCGCCCTGCTGCCGATCCGAGCCACCGTCACCGTCTTGCAGCGCAAGCCGCCGGTCAATGTGCAGATGATCGTCGGCGGGCCCATGCCCTTTGTCGTCACCGACCATGGTCAGCATATCGGCCGTGGCGGCGATGCAAATGGCCATACGTTGAGCGCGGTCCGGGACAACGAAGTCGTTTTCGATGGCAATGAACGCTTTCGCATACCGCGGTAAGCCATACCGCGGTATGCCGCACCGCAGAACCATGAATGACAAGCGCTGAAGGAGCAAACAATGATTCCTGATGACATGGTGGCCTCGCTGGAAGACTTCCTCCGGACCGACGACGAAGGCGAGCTGGCGACCGAAATTATCGCGGCACTCGAACGCCTGCAACGGCGGCTGGAATCGGAAGGCCAGAAGATGCACCTGCGCTCGACCTTCCAGGCCATCGATGTCGCGCGGCAGGCGGTGCAGGCTTGCTTGCTGACGATGGCGCTGTACGAGGCCGGTAACACCAGGCACCAACCGACAACTTGATCAAACGGAGGAGCGCATGCCCGCATTAGACAATACCGGCTTGACAGCCATTTACAAAAATATCGAAACGCCGATGGCGACAGCGGAGACCTCGCTGAAAACCATTCTCGGTGACATCCCGAGCGGTGGCGAAGTGACGACCGCCAAATTACTTCAGCTTCAATACGAGATCTCTCGATATACGGTGACGGCCTCGGTTTTCTCCAACATCATCAAAGAGATGGGTGATTCGCTGAAGCAGATGGCGAGCAAGATAGGCTGATATTTCAGCCGAATCGTACCCGCCAAAGAAAACGGCCGGTGCCCCTGAGGGACACCGGCCGTCGCGCCATGCATGAGTGCCGCGGCATCGCAGCCGCGTCCGTCGCGCTTAACCGAGATGCTCCATGCGGATGCGCGTGACCTTGCCCTCAACGGTCGTCAGCGCTTCGATCGCCGAAATCGCCGCATCGACCTGCTTTTCCTTGGTCTGATGCGTGAGGATGATCAGGTCGGTCGCCGTCTCACCCTCGCCTGCGCCCTTTTGCAGCATCGCATCGACCGAGATCGACGAGTCAGCAAGAATACGCGTCACATTGGCCAGCACACCGACCGTATCCGCCACGCGTATGCGCAGGTAGTAGCCGGACGTGACTTCGGCCATCGGCAGGATGGGCGTGTCTGACATTTCATCAGGCTGAAATGCGAGGTAAGGCACGCGGTGCTCGGCATTCGCCGTCGCCAGGCGAGTGATGTCAACCAGGTCGGCGATCACGGCCGATGCCGTTGGCTCGGCGCCGGCACCCTTGCCGTAGTACAGCGTCGCACCGACGGCATCACCCTGCACCAGCACTGCATTCATTGCACCTTCGACATTCGCAATCAGACGTCCGGCCGGGATCAGCGTCGGATGCACGCGCAGCTCAATCCCTTCCGGCGTACGACGCGTGATGCCGAGCAGCTTGATACGGTAGCCCAGTTGTTCCGCATAGCGGATGTCAGTGGCCGAAAGCCTCGTAATACCCTCGACATACGCCTTGTCGAATTGCACTGGCACACCGAAAGCAATCGCCGACATGATCGTGGCCTTGTGCGCAGCGTCGACGCCCTCGATATCGAAGGTCGGGTCGGCTTCGGCATAGCCGAGGCGCTGCGCTTCCTTCAGTACGACATCGAAGTCCAGACCCTTGTCGCGCATCTCGGACAGAATGAAATTGGTGGTCCCATTGATAATGCCCGCGATCCACTGAATACGGTTCGCGGTCAGGCCTTCACGCAGCGCCTTGATGATCGGGATGCCGCCCGCCACGGCGGCTTCGAACGCCACCATCACGCCCTTTTCCTGCGCGGCCTTGAAGATCTCGGTACCGTGCAGCGCCAGCAGCGCCTTGTTCGCTGTGACCACGTGCTTGCCATTGGCGATGGCCTTCATCACCATGTCGCGCGCGATGCCGTAGCCGCCGATCAGTTCGACGACGATATCGATGTCGGGATGATTGACGACCAGGTTCGCATCATTCACCACGTCGGCCTTGCCGCCGGTGATGGCCTTCGCACGCTCGGTATCGAGGTCGGCCACCATCACGATTTCGATGCCGCGGCCGGCACGGCGACGGATCTCTTCCTGGTTACGCTGGAGGACAGTAAAGGTGCCGGCACCGACAGTACCGATGCCGAGCAGGCCGACTTTGATAGGTTTCATCTGGATCAGGAAATCAGGGAATGCACCCGGCTCAGCGGGCGTGGCGACGGCGGTAACCGTCCAGGAAATGGGCGATGTGGCCGAAGGCCACCGTCAGGTCATCGACGTTGGGCAGGAACACGACACGGAAATGATCGGTGGTTGGCCAGTTGAAGCCTGTGCCCTGCACGATCAGCACGCGCTCCTCGGCCAGCAGGTCATACGCGAACTGCTGATCATCTTCGATCGGGTACATCTTCGGGTCGAGACGCGGGAACATGTACAGCGCCGACTTCGGTTTCACGCAGGTCACGCCCGGGATATCGGTCAGCAGCTTGTGCGCCAGGTCGCGCTGCTTCAGCAGACGGCCACCGGGACCGATCAGGTCATTGATGGTCTGATAGCCGCCGAGCGCCGTTTGGATCGCGAACTGGCCGGGCACGTTTGCGCACAAGCGCATCGATGCCAGCATGTTCAAGCCTTCGATATAGTCTTTCGCATGGCGCTTCTCGCCTGACACCACCATCCAGCCGGCACGATAGCCGCAAGAGCGGTAATTCTTCGACAGACCATTGAGCGTGATGAACAGCACATCGTCGGCCAGTGACGCCAGCGACGTGTGGGTATTGCCGTCGTACAGCACCTTGTCGTAAATCTCATCGGCAAAGATGATCAACTGGTGCTGGCGCGCGAGGTCGACGATTTGCTGCAGCAGTTCAACCGGATACAGCGCACCGGTCGGATTGTTCGGGTTGATCACCACGATCGCCCGCGTATTCGGGGTGATCTTCTTGCGCATGTCTTCGATGTCCGGGTACCAGTCGGCCTGCTCGTCGCACATATAGTGCACGGGCTTGCCGCCCGACAGGCTGACAGCAGCCGTCCACAGCGGATAGTCGGGCGCGGGCACCAGCACTTCGTCGCCGCTGTTGAGCAGCGCATTCATGCTCATCACGATCAGCTCGGATGCGCCATTGCCGAGGTAGATATCGTCGATCGTGACACCGGCGACCTTCTTCTCCTGCATGTACTGCATGATCGCCTTGCGCGGCGCAAACATGCCCTTGGAGTCGGTATAGCCGGCCGCATTGCCCATATTGCGGATCATGTCCTGCACGATCTCTTCGGGCGCATCGAAGCCAAACGGCGCGAGATTGCCGATGTTCAGCTTGATGATCTTGTGGCCTTCTTCCTCCATCTGCCGTGCCTTGTCGAGCACGGGGCCACGGATGTCGTAGCAGACGTCGGCCAACTTGTTGGATTTCTGGATTGTTTTCACTACCGGTTCCTGCAAAAAAGGCGATGAACGCGCCGAACGCGGCGAACACGACCAACGCGACCGCCCGATGGCCGGCACCGGACGTCGCGGGGTGTTGCACCGCGAAAAAACAAGCATTTTGCCCCAAAAAAGGCAGGTTGACCAATCAAGACCCCGGTCTGGCAGGCGACTCAGGATAAAATTGGCAAGCCATGAAGCTGCATCCGACCACAACCCAGCAATACCAGACGGTCACCGGCTATGAGCTGGACTGGGTAGAGATCAATGCCACCCGCTACGACCACAGCCTGTTCGTGCTGCCGGAGCAGCCGCCGGCACCTTGGGCGGTCAGCGATTTCGATGACCTTCAGGCCGCGGACTTTGCAGCGATCGCCGCATTGACGCCGGACTTGCTGATCCTGGGTACCGGTCAGAAGCAGCGCTTTGCGGCGCCGCGCTTGCTGGCCGGGCTGCTGGGCCAGCGCATCGGCGTGGAATGCATGGACAACCAGGCGGCCTGCCGCACCTACAACATCCTGATGACCGAGGGCCGCAAGGTCGCGCTGGCCATCATCCTGCCGCTGAACGCGACACGCCAACAATGAATAATGAGGAGAACGCTGTGGGAGATCGTCCATCCATCCTGAACCTGGCCGTGCCGGACTTCACCGCCGAGATGACCGGCGGCCAGCCTTTCCGGCTGTCCGAGCATCAGGGCAAGAAGCTGGTGCTGTACTTCTACCCGAAGGACAACACGCCCGGCTGCACGACCGAAAGCCTGCAGTTCCGCGATGCGCATGAGCGCTTCCGGCAGGCCGGCGCCGAGATATTCGGCATCAGCCGCGACAGCCTGCGCTCACATGAAGGCTTCAAGAGCAAGCTGGGCCTGCCGTTCGAACTGATTTCCGACACCGACGAGGCAGTCTGCACGATGTTCGATGTCATCGTGATGAAATCCATGTACGGTAAAAAAGTACGCGGTGTCGAGCGCTCCACCTTTGTGATTGACGCTGCCGGCAAAATAGTGAAAGAATGGCGTGGAGTGAAAGTACCGGGACACGTTGACGAAGTGCTGCAATTGGTCGAGGGCCTGGCCTGATACCGGGCACATCCTCAAACGAGGGCCGATACACGGAAACCGGAAACCGTTATAAGCCATTGAATCACAAACATTATTCGGAAACAGGCTGTTTGAGGAAAAGGGGAAGACCCTTTGGCCCAAACAGCCTTTTTGTTTTTTCCGCACCCGCTGCCGCCCGGCGACTTGACCGGCTGCGAGGGTGCTGCAACGATTTCACCACCACCCGATAGAGGACCTTGATGCCCCTGCCGAAAATGCCGAGCAAACCCGCAACCCTGCTCTCGACGGTTGATTATCCCAAGGCAGACAAAGGCAAGCCCGTCAAACCAGCGATAGCGCTGGTCTCACCCTCCCCCGTCGCCCGCCTGAAAACCGACGGACCGGCCGACAAAGCGTCCGACAAGCCTGCGGCCCGAAAATCGCGCAGCGACTCGCCGGTGAAATCCGGCGCCAGCCGTGCCGCCGACAAGCGCGGCGTGACCAAGCTGTTCGTGCTCGATACCAACGTGCTGATGCATGACCCGACATCACTGTTCCGCTTCGCCGAACATGACGTCTACCTGCCGATGATCACGCTGGAGGAACTCGACAATCACAAGAAGGGCATGTCCGAAGTCGCGCGCAATGCGCGCCAGGTATCGCGCTCGCTGGATGCGCTGGTGGCCGATATTTCGGAAGATGCGATCGACGGTGGCATACCGCTGGCCAAGCTCGGCAACAAGGATGCCGGCGGCCGCCTGTATTTCCAGACCAAGCTGTCAAACACCAGGCTGCCCGACGGCCTGCCCGAAGGCAAGGCAGACAACCAGATTCTCGGCGTGGTGCGCGCGCTGCAATCGCAGCATCCGGAGCGACCGGTGGTGCTGGTGTCCAAAGACATCAACATGCGCATCAAGGCGCGTGCGCTCGGGCTGCCGGCCGAAGAATACTTCAACGACCATGTTCTCGAAGATACCGACCTGCTGTACTCGGGCATCCTGCCGCTGCCTGACGACTTCTGGAACAAGCATGGCAAGGGCATGGAATCCTGGCAGGAAAACCGCCAGGGTCTGAGCACCACCTACTACCGCGTCACCGGTCCGCTGGTGCCGGCGATGCTGGTCAACCAGTTCGTGTACACCGAGCCCAAGAATGGCGAAGCGCCCTTCTATGGCCAGGTCACGCAGATCAATGGCCGCACGGCGGTGATCCGCACGTTGCGCGACTACAGCCACAACAAGAACAATGTGTGGGGCATCACGTCACGCAATCGCGAGCAGAACTTTGCGCTGAACCTGCTGATGGATCCCGACTGCGACTTCATCACCCTGCTCGGCCAGGCCGGCACCGGCAAGACCCTGCTGGCGCTGGCCGCCGGTCTCGCGCAAGTGCTGGAGACCAAGCAGTACAACGAAATCATCGTCACCCGGGTCACGGTGCCCGTGGGCGAAGATATCGGCTTCCTGCCCGGCACCGAGGAAGAGAAGATGTCGCCCTGGATGGGCGCGTTCGACGACAATCTCGAAGTGCTGAACAAGTCCGACTCCGATGCCGGCGAATGGGGACGCGCGGCCACGCAGGAGCTGATCCGCTCGCGCATCAAGATCAAATCGCTGAACTTCATGCGCGGCCGTACCTTCGTCAACAAGTACCTGATCATCGACGAAGCGCAGAACCTGACACCGAAACAGGTGAAGACCCTGGTCACGCGCGCCGGTCCGGGCACCAAGATCGTCTGCCTGGGCAATATCGCGCAGATCGACACGCCCTACCTGACCGAAGGCTCGAGCGGCCTGACCTATGTGGTGGATCGTTTCAAGGGCTGGTCACACAGCGGGCATGTGACGCTGGCACGCGGCGAGCGCTCCCGCTTGGCCGACCATGCGAGTGACGTGCTGTAAGCGCCGCACGCGATAAAAAAAGCCTGCCACATCGGCAGGCTTTTTTTTCGGTGATGACTGCGCTTACGACGATGGCGCGACTGCAGCGCGAGAAATCACAGCCGAAGTCACAGCGGCAGCCGCATTAACAGATTACAGAATCTGCTTGCCCACCCACCACGCAATCGCTGCCATGAAGGCCGATGCCGGAATCGTGAACACCCAGGCCCACACGATATTGCCAGCCACGCCCCAGCGTACGGCCGACATCTTGCGCGCGGAACCGACGCCGACGATCGCGCCGGTGATGGTGTGCGTGGTCGACACCGGAATGCCCAGCGACGTAGCGAGGAACAAGGTGATGGCACCGCCGGTCTCTGCACAGAAGCCGCCCACGGGTTTGAGCTTGGTAATTTTCTGACCCATGGTCTTCACGATGCGCCAACCACCGAACAGCGTGCCCATGCCGATCGCGACATAGCAGCTGACGATCACCCACATCGGCAGCGGATCGGCCGCGGTGCTCACGCCGGCCGCGATCAGCAGCATCCAGATGATGCCCATGGTCTTTTGCGCATCATTGCCGCCATGACCGAGGCTGTACATCGATGCCGACAGCAACTGCATGCGACGGAACCATTTGTCCACCCGCTGCGGATGGCTGCGAACGAACAGCCAGGACACGATCAGCATCATCAGCGAGCCGAACAGGAAGCCGAGCAACGGCGACAGCACGATGAAGGAAATCGTCTTGATCAGGCCGGCCGAGATCAGCGAATCGGTACCTGCCTTCGCGACCGCCGCCCCTACCAGGCCGCCGATCAGTGCATGCGACGACGAGGACGGAATACCGTAATACCAGGTCAGCAGGTTCCACGCGATCGCGCCGACCAGTGCGCCGAACACCACATAATGGTCAACCACGGCAGGATCGATGGTGCCCTTGCCGACCGTGGTGGCGACCTTCAGCTGGAACACCAGGATCGCAATGAAGTTGAAGAAGGCCGCCAGCGCCACCGCCTGATGCGGCTTGAGCACGCCGGTCGACACCACGGTTGCAATCGCGTTGGCCGCATCATGGAAGCCATTCATGAAATCGAACAGCAAGGCCAGGATGACCAGGAACGCGAGCGTGTAGATACTGATTTGTAGGGTCTGCATTAGTCAGGCTGTCTGAAATTTTCCCGACTCAGGCGTTTTCGACGATGATGGCCTCGACGATGTTGGCGACATCCTCGCAGCGATCGGTCACGGTCTCAAGCAGCTCGTAGATGGCCTTGAGCTTGATCAGGTTGCGAACGTCCGGCTCTTCGCGGAACAACTTGGACATCGCGGCACGCATCACATGGTCGGCATCGGCTTCGAGCTTGTCGATCTCGGAGCAGATCGCGAGCATCTCGCGTGCATTGTCCATGCTGTGCAGCAGGGACACCGCCGCCAGCACGCGCTCGCAGCAAGCCTGGCACAGTTCGGCCAGGCGCTTGGCTTCCGGCGTGATCTGCTTGATGTCATACAGCGAGATGGTCTGGGCGACGTCTTCCATCAGATCCAGGATGTCGTCCATGCTGGTGATCAGCTTGTGGATGTCATCGCGATCGAGCGGCGTGATGAAGGTCTTGTGCAGCAGGTCGAGGGTGCCGTAGGTGATCTTGTCAGCTTGCTTCTCGATCGACTCGACCGCATGCACGCGGTGCTCGAGATCGTCGAAGTTGGTCATCAGCGCGACCAGCTCCTTGCCGCCCTTCACGCACAGCTCACCGTGCTGAATGAAGTATTCGAAAAACTTGCCTTCGGTCGGCATCAATCGTCCAAACATCTCGCTGCTCCTTGCCCTTCGTTGGGTTTTGTATTCACGCGGGGTTCGCGCTTATTCGCTGTTGCCGTAGACAGAGCCCGCACCGGTGTAGTTTTCAAAGCGCGTGAACTGACCGAGGAAGGTCATGCGTACGCTGCCGATCGGACCATTACGCTGCTTGCCGATGATGATCTCGGCGGTGCCCTTGTCCGGCGTATCCGGGTTGTAGACTTCGTCGCGGTAAATGAAGAGGATCAGGTCGGCATCCTGTTCGATGGCACCGGATTCACGCAGGTCGGACATCACCGGGCGCTTGTTCGGACGTTGTTCCAGCGAACGGTTCAACTGGGACAGCGCAATCACCGGGCAATTCAGTTCCTTCGCGAGGCCTTTCAGGTTGCGCGAGATTTCCGAGATCTCGGTCGCACGGTTCTCGCCCGGGCTGTTGGCCGACATCAGCTGCAGGTAATCGACAATGATCAGGCCCAGCTTGCCGCACTGGCGCGCGAGACGGCGCGAACGTGCACGCAGTTCGATCGATGACAGCGCCGGCGTCTCGTCGATATAGATCTGCGCCTCGTTCATTTTCTGGATGGCGTGCGTCAGGCGCGGCCAGTCTTCATCGTTCAGGCGCCCGGTACGCAGCCGGTGCTGGTCGAGCCGGCCGACCGAGCCCAGCATACGCATCGCCAGCTGCGCGCCGCCCATTTCCATCGAGAAGACAGCCACCGGCAAGCCGCTGTCGATAGCGACGTTCTCGCCGATGTTGACCGAGAACGCGGTCTTGCCCATCGACGGACGGCCGGCGACGATGATCAGGTCGCCCGGCTGCAAGCCCGACGTCATCCGGTCGAGATCGACCATGCCGGTCGGCACACCGGTAATCTCGCTCTGGTTGTCGCGGTTGTACAGTTCGTCGATACGCTCGACCACTTGCGTCAGCAGTGGCTGGATCTCGATGAAACCCTGGGTGCCGCGCGCGCCCTCTTCGGCGATCGCAAAGATCTTGGATTCGGCCTCGTCCAGCAGTTGCTTGACTTCCCGGCCCTGCGTATTGAACGCATTGCCCGAGATTTCGTCGGAGACGGTGATCAGCTTGCGCAGCACGCCGCGATCGCGCACGATTTCTGCGTAGCGTCGGATATTCGCGGCCGAAGGCGTGTTCTGCGCAAGTGCGTTCAGGTAGGACAGGCCACCGACTTCCTCGGCCTTGCCAGCCGAGTTCAGCGATTCGAATACCGTGATCACGTCTGCCGGCTTGGCCGCACTGATCAGACGCACGATGTGCTGGAAAATCAGCCGATGGTCGAAGCGATAGAAATCATCGGCACTAACAAAATCAGCAATGCGGTCATACGCGGCGTTATCCAGCAGCAGACCGCCCAACACCGATTGCTCCGCCTCGATCGAGTGCGGAGGAATGCGCAGGGACTCGAGTTGCGGATCGACACGATTATTCATTGGCCGGCATTATACCCGTTACCCATAGTCAAAAATTACCGCATTGGCAAGAATGAACGGGAATTGAACAAAAAAATAGCCGGGCAAGCCCGGCTATTTTTGCTACTGCAGTAACGCGCGTTATCAGACTTGTTCGCCGACCACGACCACGGTGATATCCACCACCACATCGGTGTGCAGCGACACGGCCAGCGGATGCTCGCCCGTCGTCTTCAGCGGGCCTTGCGGCATGCGGACGTTCGACTTGTCGATCTTGTAGCCCTGCTTGCCGAGTGCGTCGGCGATATCGTGGTTGGTGACCGAGCCGAACAGGCGGCCGTCCACACCCGACTTCTGGCTGATCTCGACGCGCAGGCCGGTCATCTTCTCGCCTTGTGCCTGTGCGGCAGCCAGCTTCTCGGCAGCGGCCTTTTCCAGCTCGGCGCGGCGCGCTTCGAATTCAGCGATTGCATCGGCGGTTGCACGACGTGCCATGCGCTGCGGGATCAGGAAGTTACGTGCGTAACCATCTTTCACGCGGACCACGGCGCCGAGGTCACCCAGGTTCGCCACTTTTTCCATCAGAATGACTTGCATTGTTTTCTCCAGAAGGTGAAGGACGAACCGATTACGCGTTGTGCAGATCGGTGTACGGCAGCAGCGCGAGGTAGCGGGCACGCTTGATCGCGGTGTCCACCTGACGCTGGTAATGCGCGCGCGTGCCGGTCAGGCGTGCGGGCATGATCTTGCCGTTTTCCTGGACGAAGTCCTTCAGCGTATCCACATCCTTGTAGTCCACCTGTTCCACCTTGGCGACGGTGAAGCGGCAGAACTTCTTGCGCTTGAACAGCGGGTTCTGCTGCTTGCGCTTTTCCTTCATCTTGCTCTTGTCGAATTTTTTACCGAATGCCATTTGTAGGCTCCTGAATCTGCGAAATTGTTTCGATATCCGTGAGGTGAAACACCAGGGCTTTGCTGTTGCGGTTCTTGCGGGCGATGAAGCCTTTGAACCGATAGGGCGTGCCCATTTCCGTGCGTTCCAGCAGTGTGGCGGTCTGTCCTGCGGCGATCGCCTGCATGTCAAACGCTACCTGCCTGCGGATCCCTGCTTCTTCCAGCACCGATTCATGTTGCAGCGTCGCTGCGACGATCGGTATGCCGGCCGGCGTGTAGCGCAAGGCTTCACGCGCTGACAGGGTCGCTATGCACTGAAACTGGTTGTCACCTCGCTCGTTCAATGACACGGCGCCTTATCAGGCAGCCGATGCCTCGGCACGTGCGCTCTTGGCAGCGTCTTCCTTCTGCACGCTCTTCATGATCGGCGAAGGCGCGGTCTCGGCCTTCTTCATGCGAACGGTCAGGTGACGCAGCACGGCATCGTTGAACTTGAAGCCGGTTTCGAGTTCGGTCAGGGTCTCGCCGTCGCACTCGATGTTCATGCAGACGTAATGAGCCTTCGCAAGTTTCTGGATCATGTAAGCCATCTGGCGACGGCCCCAGTCCTCAACGCGGTGGATCTTGCCGCCGCGGCCAGTGACCAGCGTCTTGTAACGCTCGATCATCGCGGGCACTTGCTCGCTCTGGTCCGGGTGGACGATAAAAACGATTTCATAGTGACGCATCATTGCTCCTTGTGGTCGGATTGCTGAATGCCCACCCCGGCGTCAGTACGGGTGTGGGAAGGGAAAGCCCGCGATTGTAACGCGAAATTGGTGATTCCTCAATGGACTCAGGCAGGTCGCACCTGTCCCGGCCGCAGGCAGCCGGCCCGCGTCGCGTCGCGTCGCGTCGCGTCGCGGGAGTGGGCCTTCACGGGCACCGGATCCGGGCGGAAACCGACCGCCTATGCGCAAAACTCGCACAAAACCCTTGCACGGTTCGAAATACTGTACAAGAATACAGGCTGTTCATAAAAACAGGCCCATTCCGACAACGGCCTCGGGGAACCGCATGATCAAGCTGACTGCCCGCCAAGAGCAAATCCTCGCGCTGATCCGCGATGCGATCGACACCACCGGCTTCCCGCCGACCCGCGCCGAAATTGCCGGCGAACTGGGTTTCCGTTCTGCCAACGCCGCTGAAGAGCATCTGCAGGCGCTGGCGCGCAAGGGCGCTATCGAAATTTCGCCCGGTACCTCGCGCGGTATTCGCCTGCTGGATCGCCCGCCTGAGGGTGGCAACGGCAGCCGCGACAGCGCACGGCCGCGCCGCTTTGGCGCCGGGCAAATGGCCCTGCCCCATCCGGACCTGATGCAATTTGCCTTGCCGCTGATCGGCCGCGTTGCCGCCGGCTCGCCGATCCTGGCGGAAGAACACATTTCAGCCACCTACCAGGTCGACCCCTCACTGTTCAGCGCGCGCCCGGATTACCTGCTGAAAGTACGCGGCATGTCGATGCGCGACGCCGGCATCATGGATGGCGACCTGCTGGCAGTGAAGAAGGCCGATGCGGCTCGTGACGGCCAGATCGTTGTCGCGCGCCTCGATGACGATGTCACCGTCAAGCGCTTCCGCCGCAATGGCGGCGTGATCGAGCTGCTGCCCGAGAACCCGGACTTCGAAACCATACGCGTCGAGCCGGGCAAGCATGAGTTTGCGCTCGAAGGTCTGGCGGTTGGGCTGCTGAGAGCCTGGGGATAAACTGGCTGTTATTTCCTGATCTTCTGCCGTCTGTCGATCAGCTGCGTCGCAATCCCGCGCAGGATATTCACCTCTTCCGTCTCCAGCTGCGTGCGCGAAAACATGCGCCGCAGCCGCGGCATCAGTTTGCGCGGATTGTCCGGGTCAAGAAATTCAATGTCGATCAGCGCCTGCTCCAGGTGGCGGAACATACCTTCGACCTGCTCGGCCGATGCCAGCTCACCTTTGAACCCGATCGTCGGCGCTTCCGCTGCATCCGTCCCGTGGGCCAACGCCGCCATCCGGCATTCATAGGCCAGCACCTGCACTGCCTGCGACAAATTCAGCGAGGAATACGCAGGATTGGCCGGCACGCTGACCATCGCGCTGCACTTCTCGACGTGTTCATTCGACAGGCCAAAGCGCTCATTGCCAAACACCAGTGCAACGTGCAGCTGATCATTTGCCGCCAGCGCAGTGGCCAGCTGTACCGCCAGCGCACGCGGTTCATGCAACGGTGGCGAAAACTCGCGCAAGCGCGCCGACAAAGCCACACTGACATGACATCCATGCAAAGCTTCATCGAGCGAGCCCACAATGCGGGCGGCCGCCAGCACATCGGTCGCACCGCTGGCGAGCGCCAGGGCTTCCTCGTCATTCAGCGGGTCCGCATGACGCGGGTTGACCAGCACCAGCTCGGAAAACCCCATGGTTTTCATGGCGCGCGCAGCCGAGCCGATGTTGCCGGGCCGGCTGGTTTCGACCAGCACGAAACGCAAGCGCCTGAACAGGGGATGTGCGGCAGGATGATGGCCGGAAGACGGGTTGGACGGGTTCATTTAAAATAGCGGACATTCTCAGCCCGGCACATGCGGATCGCCACACAACGTGGCGCTCTCGCCGGCCTGACCGCTCCTTGTCATTGCCGCCGCCATTCTAACGGAACCACCATGCATCCCATGATCAATACCGCGGTGAAAGCCGCGCGTCGTGCCGCCACCATCATCAACCGCGCATCGTTCGACCTCGACCAGGTTCGCGTGTCGCGCAAGGAACACAACAACTTTGTGACCGAAGTCGACAAGGCTGCCGAAGACGCGATCATCGATGTACTGAAATCCGCCTATCCCGACCACGCGATCCTCGCCGAAGAGTCGGGCGCGTCGAGCAACCTGCACGACGGCAACGAGAATGTGTGGATCATTGACCCGCTGGACGGCACCACCAACTTCATTCACGGCTTCCCGCAATATGCGGTATCGATCGCGCTGCAACAGCGCGGCCAGATCACGCAAGCCGTCATCTACGACCCCACCCGCAACGAACTGTTCACCGCATCCAAAGGCGCCGGCGCCTTCCTGAACGACAAGCGGATCCGCGTCTCCAAGCGCGACAAGCTCGCCAATGGCCTGATCGGCACCGGCTTCCCGTACAGCGACCTGTCGCACATGGATGAATACCTCGCGATGTTCCGCGCAATGACCGAGAAATCGGCCGGCTTGCGCCGCCCGGGTTCGGCCGCGCTGGACCTGGCGTATGTGGCTGCCGGTCGTCTCGACGGTTTCTTCGAACTGCGCCTCAAGCCCTGGGACCTGGCGGCCGGCGCGCTGCTGGTCAGCGAAGCGGGCGGCATCGTGTCCGACTTCCAGGGCGAGACCGGTTACCTGCAGCATGGCGACATCGTTGCCGGTTCGCCGAAGGTGTTTGCACAGATGCTGAATGTGCTGACGCCGCTGTACAAAAGCGCTCAGTCGCGCGCTCAGGGCTGATTTGTCGCCGCCCTGCTATAATGCGCGGGCGGCCATTGCTCCAGTCCCCTAGCCGCCCTCTCCGATTCATCCCCCCGAACCCCTGACTGGCGCCCATCGCGCGGCGACGGTTCGATCAATTCAAACTCTTCATGTCATTTGCTGAACTCGGCTTGGCCGAACCCATCGTGCGTGCCGTCACGGAAAACGGCTATACCCAACCCACCCCGATCCAGGCGCAAGCCATTCCCGCAGTCCTCAAGGGCGGCGATTTGCTGGCCGGCGCACAAACCGGCACCGGCAAGACCGCCGGCTTCACGTTGCCGGTGCTGCAGCTGCTGTCCGGCGGCAAACGCGCTGCACCGAAATCGGTGCGCGCACTGGTGCTGACCCCCACACGCGAACTCGCCGCGCAGGTCGAAGAAAGCGTGCGCAATTACGGCAAGTACCTGAAGCTGTCGACCGCCGTGATCTTCGGCGGCGTCAACATCAACCCGCAGATCCGTCTGCTCGAGCGCGGCCTCGACATCCTGGTCGCGACCCCGGGCCGCCTGCTCGACCTGATGCAGCAAAATGCCGTCAGCCTCAAGGATGTTGAAATCCTGGTGCTGGACGAAGCAGACCGCATGCTCGACATGGGCTTCATCCGCGATATCCGCAAGGTGCTGGCGGCACTGCCGCCGAAGCGCCAGAACCTGCTGTTCTCGGCCACCTTCTCTGACGAGATCAAGGCATTGGCCGATGGCCTGCTGAACAACCCGGCGATGATCGAGGTTGCACGCCGCAACTCGACCGTCGAAGTCATCGCGCAAAAAATCCATCCGGTCGATCGCGACAAGAAGCATCATCTGCTTGCGCACCTGATCAAGGAGCGCAACTGGTTCCAGGTGCTGGTGTTCACCCGCACCAAGCATGGCGCGAACAAACTGGTCGAGCAGCTTGGCAAGAGCGACATCAGCGCGCTCGCGATCCATGGCAACAAGAGCCAGGCTGCACGCACACGCGCACTGTCCGAATTCAAGAGCGGCGAGTTGCAAGTGCTGGTCGCCACCGACATCGCCGCGCGCGGTATCGACATCGATCAGTTGCCGCATGTGGTCAACTATGACTTGCCGAACGTGCCCGAAGATTACGTACATCGCATCGGCCGTACCGGCCGCGCCGGCGCCACCGGTGAAGCCGTCTCGCTGGTCTGCGTGGACGAACATGGCCTGCTGCGTGACATCGAGCGTTTCATCAAGCGCGACGTACCGCGCGAAGTGATCGCCGGTTTCGAGCCGGACCCGACCGCGAGAGCCCAGCCCATCCAGTTGCGCAGCACCGAGCATCGCCAGCAGCGGGGTGATCGTGGCGGCCAGCGCCAGGGCCATCGTGGTGCTGACCGCAACGGCAATCGTGACAAGCAACGCGCGACCAGCGGCAATCGTGCCAGTGCCAGTGCCGGCGCCAGCGTGAGCCGCAATGCCACGAGCACCGGCACGGGTACGGGCACTGCCACAGGCACCGGCAATGGCAATGGCAACCGCACAGCCGCACCACGCGATGGTCAGCGCCCCGCGCGCTCCGGACCGGCGCAGCCGCGTACATCGCAGCCGCGTCCCGGCCAGGCCGGCCAGCGTCCTGCACCGCAAGGGCAGCAGCGCGGGCCGGCGCAAGCCACAGCCGGTCAGCCCATGCCGCGTCCGGCGCAACGCGCGCAGCAAGGCGGAGCCTTGTTGAGCCGTCCGGCCGCCAATGCACAGGGCAAGCTGCGCAGCGGCGAGGAGTAAGCCAGGCCTGTGCGGTTCGCATCGCCGGCAGCACGCCGGCTGTGCTAAATTCCGCATCGCTGCCAGCGCACACCCTTCAGAAGCCGGGCCATGCCCGGCTTCTTTCGCATCCGGCATCTGGCATCTGGCATCTGGCACCTGCCATCTGACATCGGCCCCGCATTCAATCGTCGAAGCCCCCATCCATTACTCGCCTACCCGCATCCATGAATTCACCGGAGAAGATCAGCGTCGAGAACCACACGCCGATGATGCGCCAGTACCTGAGCATCAAGGCCGAGCATCCGGACTTGCTGCTGTTTTACCGGATGGGCGACTTCTATGAGCTGTTCTTCGATGACGCGGAAAAGGCCGCGCGGCTGCTCGGCATCACGCTGACCCAGCGCGGCAGTTCCAACGGCAACCCGATCAAGATGGCGGGTGTGCCTTTTCATTCAGCGGACCAATACCTGGCCAAGCTGGTCAGGCTGGGTGAGTCGGTAGCCATCTGCGAACAGATCGGCGACCCGGCGACCAGCAAGGGCCCCGTGGAGCGCAAGGTTCAGCGCATCGTCACGCCGGGCACGCTGACCGAAGCCGAACTGCTGCCTGAAAAATCCGAGCGCCCGCTGCTGGCGCTGCACATCGTGCGCCAGCGCAAGGCCGTCACGCTGGGCATCGCATGGCTGTCACTGGCCAGCGGCCAGCTGCGTGTGACCGAGATCGCGACCGATGAAGCCCAGCTGGTGCTGCGGTTGAAGCAGGAATTCGAGCGCATCGCACCGGCCGAGGTGCTGGCCGACTATGCGATCACGCAGCTGCTGCAGGAAGGCGCCGGCCTGCGTGCGACCACGGTCGCGGACTGGCATTTCGAGATCGCCGCCGCGCAGAAATCCCTGCTGGAACAGCTCGGCGCGGCCAGTCTCGCCGGCTATGGCGCCGACGGTCTGTCGGCCGCGATCGGCGCGGCCGGTGCGCTGCTGCTGTATGCACGCCATACGCAGGGCAAGAACCTGCAGCATGTGCGCACGCTGCAGGTGGAAAAGGAAGATGAATTCATCGGCATGGATGCGTCCACGCGCCGCAACCTCGAACTGACCGAGCCACTGCGCGGCGCCGAAGGCCAGGCGCCGACGCTGTTCTCGCTGCTCGACCATTGCCGCACAGCGATGGGCTCAAGGCTGCTGCGCAACTGGCTGCACCATGCGCCGCGCCGCCAGGACATCGCCCGTTCGCGCCATGCGGCGATCGAGGCCTTGCTGGAAGCGTCGCTGTGCGAGCCGATAATGACCGCGCTGGCGGCAGTGCCCGATATCGAGCGCATTGCCGCGCGCGTCGCGCTGCTGTCGGCGCGCCCGCGTGACCTGTCCGCGCTGCGCTCAGGCTTGCAGCAACTACCTGCATTGCGAGCGGTGCTGGCGTCCGCAGTCGATGCCACCGCTGGCATCGGGCCCCCGGATGCTCCGACTGATGCCGCTGCCGCACTGTTACCTTCGCCACTGCTTGAGCTCAGCTATCACGAACTGGCGACACCCACCGACTGCCTGCGCTTGCTGGAACAAGCGATTGCACCGGAGCCGGCCGCGATGGTGCGAGATGGCGGCGTGATCGCCCGCGGCCATGATGCCGAACTCGATGAATTGCGTGGCCTGTCCGAAAACGCCGGCCAGTTCCTGGTCGATCTCGAGACACGCGAGCGCGAGCGCACCGGTATCGCGAACCTGCGCGTCGAATACAACAAAGTGCATGGCTTCTACATCGAAGTCACGCATGGGCAGACCGCGAAGGTGCCGGAAGATTACCGGCGCCGGCAAACGCTGAAAAATGCCGAGCGCTACATCACCCCCGAACTGAAGGCGTACGAAGACAAGGCACTGTCCGCGCAAGACCGCGCACTGGCACGCGAAAAGCTGTTGTACGAAGGCGTGCTGCAGCAGCTGGGTGCGCATATCGATGCGCTGCAGCGCATCGCACGCGCGATCGCGCAGCTCGATGTGCTGGTGGCGCTGGCCACCCATGCGGCACGCAACCAGTGGTGCAAGCCGGTTCTGGTGGCGAACGAAGGGCTCGACATCGTGCAGGGCCGTCACCCGGTGGTGGAGAATGCGATCGAGCGTTTCATTGCGAATGACTGCCGGCTGACGCCCGAGCGCCGGCTGCTGCTGATCACCGGCCCCAACATGGGCGGCAAATCCACCTACATGCGCCAGCTGGCGCTGATCACGCTGCTGGCCTATGTCGGCAGCTATGTGCCGGCCAGTTCCGCCAGTATCGGCCCGGTCGATCGCATCTTCACGCGCATCGGCGCGGCCGATGACCTGGCCGGCGGCTACTCGACCTTCATGGTCGAAATGATGGAATCGGCGGCGATCCTTCATGGCGCCACCGCGCAGTCGCTGGTACTGATGGATGAAGTCGGTCGCGGCACCTCGACCTTCGACGGGCTCGCGCTGGCCTGGGCGATCGCCACCGGCCTGCTACAGCAGAACCGCTGCTACACGCTGTTCGCGACCCATTACTTCGAATTGACGCAATTGCCGCAGAAGCATCCTGGCTGCGCGAATGTGCATCTGTCCGCCGTAGAACACAAGGACAGCATCGTATTCCTGCATGCGGTGCAGGAAGGGCCGGCATCGCAGAGCTATGGTTTGCAGGTGGCGCAGCTGGCTGGCGTGCCGCAGCCGGTGATACGCGCAGCGCGCAAGCACCTTGCGCTGCTGGAGGCGCAGTCATCGACTTCGTCGGGTCAGTTCGACCTGTTCTCGATGAGCACGCTGGCGTCGCAGGCGGATGAATCAATCGATTCATTCAACGATATCAGCAACTATGCCAATAACGATGCCAATAAAGATGCCAGCAGCGATACCGCGGGCGATGCCCGGGTCGAGGCTGCATCGTATGCTGCGTCGGATACGCATCCGGATGCAAGCCCGGATGAAGGACACGATGGACCGCCAACATCGCCGGCCGTCGCAGGTGCGGATGCGTCAGCTGCGCTGCACGCGCTGCAGGCAATCGATCCCGATCACCTGAGCCCGCGCGAAGCGCTGGACACGCTGTACCGCCTGAAGCGCCTTGCCGACGGCAAGGGCTGACACTGACCGGGCTTTTTACTGCACTTTTTACTGCACTTTTTTCTGCAGCCTTTACTGCAGCTGGATGCTGCGGAACTGATCGTCATCGTCATCGTCGTGATGATGATGGTGGCCGCCCGGTCCATGCACATGGCCATGCGCGATTTCTTCATCGCTGGCTTTGCGCACTTCAATCACATCCAGCGCGAAGCGCAACGCCATACCGGCCAGCGGATGATTGCCATCCAGGACCACCTTGCCATCGGCAATATCGGTCACCGTGAACACACGCATGTCGGCATGCGCATCGCCATCCGGTGAACCTTCGAACTGCATGCCGACTTCCAGATCTTCCGGAAAAAGATTGCGCGGCTCGACCTTGACCAGCTCGGCATCGTAGTCGCCGAAGGCATCTTCCGGCTCGACCTGCAGCTCGGTCTTCGTGCCGACCGGCTTGCCATCCAGCGCCGCCTCGATCTTGGGCAGCGTGTTGCCGTAGCCGCCATGCAGGTAGACCATGGGCTCGCTGCTTTTCTCGATCAGGTTGCCCTGCGCGTCCGACAGCTTGTAGTGCAAGGTAACGACCGTGTCCTTGGCGATGTTCATGATGAATCCTTTCGATAAGTCGGCGCATTATAACCCTCGCCCCGTGGCGACCATCCCGCATTTGCCCCTCGTTTGGCCCGCTCGGCGTCCCACTCCACGTCCCACTCCACGACCCATCAAGCGTCCCACCGAGCGTCCCTCTCGCGCCTCAATCCAGGCCCGCTCCGAGCCCGCGCTGGTCCTGCACCACGCTCCTCTTTCGGCAGCCCCAGCGATGGCCGCCGATATAATGGCCGCATGAAAAAACATGCGGTACTGGGCGACATCACGCCCGAGGTCTTCCTCGCCAAATACTGGCAAAAGCGACCCCTGCTGATCCGGCAGGCGATGCCCGGCATACAGCCACTGCTGTCGCGCGATGCGCTGTTTGCGCTGGCCGCGCGCGATGATGTCGAGTCGCGGCTGCTCACCTGTTTCCGTCAGCAATGGAAGCTCAACCATGGTCCGCATAGCGCATTGCCGCCGGTCTCGAAAAAGCTGTGGACGCTGCTGGTGCAAGGCGTGAACCTGCATGACGATCAGGCAGACCGCCTGCTGCATCAGTTCCGCTTCGTGCCGGATGCGCGTCTCGACGACCTGATGATCAGTTATGCGACCGATGGTGGCGGTGTCGGCGCGCATTTCGATTCCTATGACGTGTTCCTGCTGCAGGCCCATGGCCAGCGCCGCTGGCGCATCAGCGCGCAGAAAGACCTGACGCTGAAGGAAGGCTTGCCGCTGAAGATCCTGCGCGATTTCGTGCCGGAACAGGAGTTCGTGCTGGAACCGGGCGACATGCTGTACCTGCCGCCGCACTATGCCCATGATGGCGTCGCGATCGGCGAATGCATGACCTACTCGATCGGTTTCCGTGCGCCGTCCTGGCAGGAACTGGGCGAAGCCTTCATGAACTTCATGGCCGACAACCTGATGCTGGAGGGCCGCTATGCGGACCCCGGCCTGGCCACGAGCCGGCGCCCGGCGCAGATCGGCGACGACATGTTCGAACGCGTGAGCCGCCGCCTGGAACAGTTGCGCAGCACGCGCGAGGACATCGCGATTTTCCTGGGTGAATACCTGTCCGAGCCCAAGCCCAGCGTGCTGTTCGACCCACCGGCGCGCAAGCCTGCGGCGGCGCAGTTCGCGAAAGCGGTGGCACGCGGTGGGCTGCGGCTGCACCGCAAGACCCGCATGCTGTACCGCGGGAAATTCATTTTCATCAACGGCGACTCGGTCATGCCGGGTGCCGGCGACCGAAAATTGCTGCAGGCGCTGGCAGATGCGCGGCGGCTGGACGGCAGCGCCTGGCTGGCCGCGTCCGACGATCTGCGCGAAAGCCTGCAGCAGTGGCACGCAGACGGCTGGCTGACCCTGGACTGAGCGGCGCTGCAGGCCTGTCCCGAGATTGCGCTGTGTCGGTATCGTTACATTTTCTTTCAGGAAAATGGATACAAATCGCGGCAATTGGGTGCAAAACGGCTTGCAAGCTTTTCAAGGGAGCCGGTATAATTTCCGGTTAGGAAGTTTTGTCGATGTGGCAGTGCGTCAAACCGCAGTGCCTGGTCGAAAAAGCGACCTGAAATGTGCGATAACTACCGGTAGTTATTCAACAAACTCTAGCGTTACTTTCATTCTCAACCCGAAGGATAATCATGAAAAAATCGTTGCTGATCGCTTCCCTGCTGGCTCTGGCTCTGGCTGCTTGCGGCAAGAAAGAAGAAGCTGCTCCGGCTGAAGCGCCGAAAGCTGAAGCACCGGCCGCTGAGGCACCGGCTGCTGAAGCACCGAAGGCTGACGCTGCTGCTGAAGCACCGAAGGCTGACGCTGCTGCTCCGGCTGCAGAAGAGAAGAAGTAATTCTCTGCCTATCAGCAAAAAAGCCGCCTTCGGGCGGCTTTTTTGTTTCTGCCATGCTTTCTGGCATAGGTCGTTCGTGCTGGTTCCTGCTGGCGCGGATCTTCTTCTGGCTGGTTACTGCTCAGCCTAATCACACGGCAGCCAGTCGAAACCCGCGTCCTGCGCCGCCACCACCACATCCACACCGTCACCGCCAATCACGCCATCGATCGCCGCCAGCGCCAGCGACGGCGTATTGTTCTTCTGCGACAGGTGCGCAGCGACCAGACGCTTGAGACGAGAGCGATCAAGCGATGCCAGCAATGCCGCCGCATGGGCATTCGACAGATGACCGAGCGTGCCGGCGATGCGTGACTTCAGCCAGGCCGGATAAGCGGATTGCGCAAGCATGTCACTGTCGTGATTGAACTCCAGCAGCAACGCATCACAGCCGCCCAGCGCGGCCACCAGGTGCGGCGTGGTCATGCCGACATCGGTCAGCACGCCCAGCTTGCTGCGACCGTCGCTGGCCACGTATTGCAGCGGTTCGCGCGCGTCATGCGGCACCGTATAGGGCGTGATCTGCAGGTCACCGACCGTGAATGCCTCGCCATCACGACAGAGGCGGATATCGACGCCCGCCAGTTCGTCGCGCGCCGCGCCTTCATAGCTGCCATGACTGAGCCAGACCGGCAAACGATAACGGCGCGCCAGCTTGAACACACCGCCGATGTGATCCGAATGCTCATGCGTGACGAGGATGCCGTGCAGGGACGCCGGTGCGACGCCGGCGCGTGCAAGCCTGCGTTCGGCCTCTTTCAGGCCGAACCCGCAGTCGAGCATCAGGTGGGTTTCGGTGCTGCCGGAAGCGGCAGCGATCAGCAGCGCATTGCCTTCGCTACCGCTGCCCAGGCTGGCAAACTTCATCATTGTGCCCCGGCAGCGGTGTGGGTAGGTCGCGAATCGCGCGCGGTGGTAAGGGACAGGCTGCGGCCGGGCAGCGCGAGGCTGCGGCCGGCCCGGCTTATTTCAGCTGATCGTTCAGCAGGGCGAGGATGCGGCCGGCCGTCGCGCTGGACGACGGCTCACCCTTGTCATCCTGCACGCTGACGCGGCTGGACTCGCCCTCGCCCTTGACCTCGATGCGCCAGCGCTGCGCAAGCTTGCTGTCGTCCTTCGAGCTGAACAGCTTCGAGAAGAAGCTATCGCCCTTCTTCGCAGCGTCCGATTCCTGATCGATGTAGCGCACGAAGTACACGCCACGCGTACGGTCACGGTCTTCGACAGTAAAGCCGACGCGGTCGAGCGCAAGGCCGACACGACGCCATGCACGATCAAAACCTTCGTCCACCTGCACGAAGGACGCACCGCCCTCCTTGCTCACGCGCGCACGTTCGGCGGCGGCCGGCGCGGCTTTGACTTCGGCCTTGGCTGTCTTCACGTCACGGCCCGACAGCGCGGCCATCAGGCGGCTCAGGAATTCGGCTTCCAGGTCCGGGTCGGACGGACGGCTGGTCCACACCGGCTGCTTGCTCATCGCCTGCCCTTGCAGCTGCTCTTCAGCGCCGCGGTGGCTGATATAGATCTCGGTGCTGCCGTCGGCTGTGCGCTCGAGTCGGGTGCGGAACTTGTCACGCTCCGACGTCGAGTACAGCGAATCGAATACCTTGCCGATTGCATTGCGGATGAAGTCTTGCGGAATCTTCGCGCGGTTCTCGGCCCAGTCGGTTTCCATCACGCCGGTTTCCGGCTTGTCGATCGCGATCTTGAAGCCCTGCTCTTCCCAGAACGCCTTCAGCTTCGGCCACAGCACTTCCGGTGCCTGCTTTGCAACCAGCCAGCGTTGCTGGCCGGCGCGCTCGATGCGCAAGCCGGCTTCGCTGATGCCGGCCGGTGCCACGCTGCCCTCGGCACTCACCGCCGTCGTGGCAGTGCTGACCGATGCCGCAGGCTTCTGCTTCTGCGCGCTGTAATCGGAAGCGGTCGCAGTGCCGGTCGGGTTGGCGACCGAGTAACGGCTGTCGCCGCGCGGTGCGCTCAGGTCAGGCGGCACATCGAGCTTGGTGTTCTTGCTGGCCTTGCTGGCGCTCTTGTAGTCGATCTTCTCGGGCTCGAGCATGTCGCTGACCGAGCTGCAGCCGCTGACGGCGGCAAGGACAGCCACTGCCAGCACGCTGGCAGACAGGCGCGAAGAAAGAAGCGGCTTATGGAAAAAACTCATCGTGACTCGATTCATGAGGGGATGTTTGATTAGCGGCATGGTGCGGCGAGCGGGCGATGTTTGTAGCTGAGCATTGACGAAGGTGGCGGAGGTGGCGAGCGTGACGACACTGGCCGCACTTACTGCAGCACGCCGGACTCGCGCAGCGCAGCGCGCACCGTGTCTTGCGCGCCGGCGCTCAGCGGCACCAGCGGCAGGCGGATGCCGCCCTGCATGCGCCCCGTCTGCGCCAGCGCCCATTTGACGGGCACCGGATTGGGTTCGACGAACAGCTTGTTATGCAGCGGGATCAGTTGGTTGTTGATCGCAACTGCGTCGGCGATGCGGCCTGCCATCGCCGCCACGCACAGCTCGTGCATCGCGCGCGGCGCAACGTTGGCGGTGACCGAGATATTGCCGGCACCGCCGCAGAACATCAGCGCCATTGCGGTCGGGTCGTCACCGGAATACACGGCGAAGGATTTGGGCACCGCGCGCAGCAGTTCGGTGCCGCGGGCGATGTTACCGGTCGCATCCTTCACGCCGACCACGCCCGGCACCGAAGCCAGGCGCACGATGGTGTCATTCGCCATGTCGGCCACGGTACGGCCCGGCACGTTGTACAGAATCACAGGCAGGTCCACCGCTTCGGCAATGCGCTTGAAGTGCTGGTACATGCCTTCCTGCGTCGGACGATTGTAGTAAGGCACGACCTGCAGCGATGCATCGGCGCCGACTTTCTTTGCGTATGCGGTCAGTTCGATCGCTTCGGTGGTCGAGTTGCCGCCGGTACCGGCAATCACCGGAATACGGCCAGCCACATGGTCGACGGCGAGTTTGATCAGCGCGCAATGTTCTTCGACCGATACGGTGGGCGATTCGCCGGTGGTGCCGACGATGACAATGCCATCCGTGCCTTCGGCGATGTGCCAGTCCAGCAGTGCCTTGAGTGCGGGCAGGTCGAGGCTGCCGTCCTCATGCATGGGGGTCACAATCGCAACAATGCTGCCCTTGATCATGGTTGATTCGCCGCAAAAATCCAAAACCGTGATTGTAGCGGATCGCCCCTGCCCGAGGGCGGAATCGGCAGCGAAAGCCTTGTTTCCGAATGTTTCTGACGAACGCTGTCAGCCGAGCACATCATCCGCCGACGGGCCGCCGCGGCGCACGCAAATGCGCTGCACCATCGCCGGCTTCGGGCGCGCGGTGTAGCCCTGTTCGAAGGCGATCACCTGAAACGCAGACCGGTCAGGATGGTCGGCAACCGCTTCCAGCAACTCGCCGGGCGCGAGCAGAAAATCCGGATTGGACGGCTTGCCAAACTGGCCATTCCCGTGGGCGAAGGTCTCGTAAACCATCACCCCGCCGTCAGCGAGGCTGGACAACAACGGCGGCAGAAGCGGCCGGTGCAGGTAGTTGGTGACGACGATGCCGGTATAGCGCCGCCCGACCAGCGGGCATGCGGGGTCGGTTTCGACGCCGGCCTGTTCGAGATCGAACGCGAGGGTGCGGATGCGCTCACCGGCAGTCGCGGCCAGGGCTTGCGGGTCGCGGTCGACCGCCAGCACGGTGTGTCCCAAGCGGGCCAGCAGCCGCGCATGACGGCCACCGCCACAGGCGAGATCCAGCGCCAGCCCGTGCGGCATCAGCGGCGCAAAGCGCTGCACCCACGCCGAGGGCTGGTCTTGTTGCAGGTGAATGGCGGTCGTCGCTGGCATCATCGGTGTCGGATGTCACACGGGCACGATCGCAGGTGCAGGTGCAGGTGCAGATGCAAATGCAAATGCAAATGCAAATGCAGAGCGGTTGATTCCGAACCGCGAATGCCGCTGCCCCGCGTGCGTGCTCCCGTTATGTTTTCTTGTTTCAGCCGTGTTTCAGCCGTAGTTCAGTTGTACGACAGGCCCATTTCCTCGCGCACGTCGCGCATGGTTTCCTGCGCATACTTGCGCGCCTGGTCACAGCCATCGGCGACGATCGCGCGCACCAGCGACGGATCGTCGAGGTATTGCTGCGCACGCTCGCGCATCGGTTCCTGTTCCTTCAGGATGCCGTCGATCACGGGTTGCTTGCATTCGATGCAGCCGATGCCGGCCGATTTGCAGCCCTTCACCACCCAATCGCGCGTCGATTGGTCCGAATACACCTGATGGAACATCCACACCGGGCATTTGTCCGGATCACCCGGGTCGGTGCGGCGCACGCGCGCGGGGTCGGTCGGCATCGTGCGCACTTTCTTGGTCACGGTGTCGCGGTCGTCACGCAAGGCGATGGTGTTGCCATAGCTCTTGGACATTTTCTGGCCATCCAGGCCCGGCAGGCGCGACGCCTCGGTCAGCAGGGCCTGCGGCTCGACCAGGATCAGCTTGCGACTGCCTTCGAGGTAACCGAACAGGCGCTCGCGATCAATCATCGACAGGTTCTGCGCATCATCCAGCATCGCCTTTGCCTGCTCGAGCGCATCATCCTTGCCCTGCTGCTGATACTCGGTGCGCAGCTCGTTGTACAGCTTCGCGCGCTTGGAACCGAGCTTCTTCACCGCTTCCTGTGCCTTCTCTTCGAAATCCTTTTCGCGGCCATACAGGTGATTAAAGCGGCGCGCGATCTCGCGCATCATCTCGATGTGCGGCACCTGGTCTTCACCGACCGGCACCATGCTGGCGCGGTAGATCAGCACGTCAGCTGCCTGCAGCAGCGGATAGCCGAGGAAACCATAGGTGGCGAGATCGCGGTCGGCCAGTTTTTCCTGCTGGTCCTTGTAGGTCGGCACGCGCTCCAGCCAGCCGAGCGGCGTCGACATCGACAGCAGCAGATGCAGCTCCGCATGCTCGGGCACCTTGGACTGAATGAAGATGGTCGCCTGCGACGGATCGATGCCGGCCGCCAGCCAGTCGATCACCATGTCCCAGGTACTGGTCTCGATGATGGACGGGTCATCGTAGTGCGTCGTCAGCGCATGCCAGTCGGCGACGAAGAACAGGCAGGGATGCTCGGACTGCAGCTTTACCCAGTTCTTCAGCGCGCCGTGGTAATGGCCGAGGTGCATCGCGCCGGTGGGACGCATGCCGGAGACAACACGATCAGGGTACATGGGGCTCTCAGGTCAACAGGAGTTTAAGGGGCGATACCAGCAGGTTCAGCAAGGCGTTCGCGCCGGCAATCACCGGCAGCATCCAGAAATGCAGCAGGTTCAGCATCATCAGTGCGAGAACGATAAAGAAGCCGTAAGGTTCCAGCCGGGCGAAGCGGAATGCATAGCGGTTCGGCAGCAGGCTGGTCATCACGCGGCCGCCATCGAGCGGCGGTAGCGGGAACATGTTGAACGCGAACAGCACAAGGTTGGTCACGATGCCCGCCTTGGCCACGCGGTAGAAATACTCTTCATCGAGGCCGACCGCATCGAGCACGAAGAACAGCACCATCCAGCCCAGCGCCATCACCAGATTGGCCAGCGGGCCGGCAAGCGCCACCCACAACATGTCTTTCTTCGGCTGACGCAGACGCGAAAAATCGACCGGCACCGGCTTCGCATAGCCGAACAGGAAGGGGCTGTTCACCAGCGCCAGCACCAGCGGTATCGCGATGGTACCGACCGGGTCGATATGCTTCATGGGATTGAGGCTCATGCGCCCCTGCGACCAGGCCGTCAGGTCGCCGAAATAGCGGGCTGCGTACGCATGCGCGGCCTCGTGCAGCGTGATCGCAAAGAGGATAGGCAGTGCATAGACCGCTATCGTCTGGATGGTGTCGTTCATCAGCGGGATTTTAACAGACGGGCAAGCATGAAATCGGTGATGAGCGGCGATGAGCGGCGATGTACGGCGCTGCGGCGGCGCTCAGCCGAACAGGCTCACATCTCCCCTGCCCTCGCGCAAGACCACCGGCGCGTCGCCGGTCAGGTCAACCACGGTGGTCGGCTGCAGGCTGCACGCGCCGCCATCGATCACCAACGCCACCTGCTTTTGCAACGCATCGCGGATCTCGTCCGGGTCATGCAGAGGCTCGTCGCTGCCGGGCAGGATCAGCGTGGTGCCGAGCAGCGGCTGGCCCAGCTCGGCCAGCAAGGCCTGTGCGATCGCATGCTCGGGCACGCGCAAGCCGATGGTCTTGCGCGACGGGTGCGACAGCCGGCGCGGCACTTCGCGCGTGGCTTCGAGGATGAAGGTGTAAGGGCCCGGTGTAGCCGCTTTCAGCAAACGGTACTGGCGATTGTCCACGCGCGCATAGGTCGCGAGATCCGACAGATCGCGGCACAGCAGCGTCAGGTGATGTTTGTCGTCGATGCCGCGTATGCGACGCAGGCTGTCGACCGCCGCCTTGTCATCCAGATGGCAGGCCAGCGCGTAACTGGAGTCGGTAGGCAGTGCGACGATGCCACCGCCATGGATCATGTCCGCCGCCTGGCGCAGCAGGCGCTGTTGCGGATTGTCCGGGTGGATGTGGAAATACTGGGTCATGAAAAGGAAAACGACAGTCAGCAAGACTGTCGCTTCCCGGATCTTACCGCAGTGGCCGCTGCGCGGCCCTGTGCGGCATCAGCCTTGTTGCAGCGCTGCGATGCGCTCTTCGATCGGCGGATGGGTGGAAAACAGCTCGAAGAAACCACTCGAATGTTTGATACCGAGCGCTGCCACCGACTGCGGCAGCGCCGCATCATGCATGCCGCCAAGGCGGGCCAGTGCATTGATCATCGGCTGGCGGCTGCCCAGCAGCTGCGCAGCGCCGGCGTCGGCACGGAACTCGCGCTGGCGCGAGAACCAGGCCACGATCATCGAAGCGAGCAGACCGAACACGATCTGGCACACGATCACGGTCACCATGTAGCCGGCGCCGCCGCTCGACGACTGGTCACGCGACAGCGCGCGGTCCACCAGATAGCCCACCACGCGCGACAGGAAGACGACGAAGGTGTTCACCACACCCTGAATCAGAGTCATCGTCACCATGTCGCCATTGGCGATGTGCGCCACTTCATGGCCGAGCACCGCCTCGACTTCTTCGCGCGTCATGTTCATCAGCAGGCCGGTCGAGACCGCCACCAGCGCTTCATTCCTGAACGCGCCGGTCGCAAAGGCATTCGGCTCGCCGTCATACACGGCCACTTCCGGCATGCCGATGCCGGCCCGCTGGGACAGACGACGCACGGTATCGACCAGCCACTGCTCGGTGGCGTTCTCCGGCACCTCGATCACGCGCGCACCGGTCGACCATTTCGCCATCGGCTTGCTCATCAGCAGCGAGATGATCGCGCCGGTGAAGCCCACCACCAGCGAGAACACCAGCAGCATGCCGACGTTCAGGCCCTGCGATGTCAGGAAGCGATCCACACCGAGCACCGACAGCACGATGGACAACACCGCAATGACGGCGATGTTGGTCAGCACGAACAGCAAGATGCGTTTCATAACAGTTTCTCCACGAACGAAGGAAGGGTCACAGCGAGCACGGTGCGCAATGCGCGGCCGGCGATGGCTGCATACCCGCGATTTTGGGGTGAATTGACGTTTGACAAGTCAGGAAAAACCGAAAATCTTGTAAGGCAGACCTAGAGTTTTTCTCACCAGTCGTGCCAGATCGGGGTCAGCCCGGGCGGCAGCGGCGGCAAGGCGCCGAGGTCGGTGCGGGATTCACCGGGCCCGTGGAAATCCGACCCGCGCGACGCCAGCAAGCCGCTGCGCCGTGCGACCGCCGCATACGTCGCGTACTGGTCAGGCGTATGACTGCCAGTCACGACTTCGATGCCCTCGCCACCCAGCTCGCGGAAGCGATCGATCAGTGCCCACAGCTGCAGCTCGGTAAATGCGTAGCGACCCGGGTGCGCAATCACCGCGCGGCCGCCGGCGGCGCGTATCCAGCTCACCGCTTCTTCCAGCGTCGCCCAGCGATGCGGCACGAAGCCGGGTTTACCCTCGACCAGGTAGTGATCGAAGACCTCGGACACGGTGCGCTTGACGCCGGCATCGACCAGGAAGCGTGCAAAATGCGTGCGCCCCAGCATCTCCGGATTGTCCGCATACTGCAGCGCGCCCTCGAGCGCGCCCGGTATGCCGGCCTGCGCGAGTTGCGTGGCGATCTCCCGCCCGCGCAGCAAGCGCCCGTTGCGCACCGAATCCAGGCCCGAGCGCAGCGTGTGATTGCGTTCGTCGATGCCGAGGCCGACGATGTGCACCGTCTTGCCGGCCCAGGTAATGGAAATTTCAACGCCGGCCATGAATGGCAAGCCGGCTTCCTGCGCCGCCGCACGCGCATCGGCAATGCCGCCGACTTCGTCGTGATCGGTCAGGGCCCAATAGTCGACGCCGTTGGCTTTGGCGCGCAAAGCCAGCTCGGCCGGCGCCAGCAAGCCGTCAGAGACGTTCGAATGGCAG
>JACCDN010573987.1_pt1 | contig 66854 bp, 73 predicted proteins | sample 7441691 | NCBI WGS metagenome assembly JACCDN01 (sample SAMN15323439, study PRJNA562643) | freshwater metagenome | isolation source: river surface water | place: USA:Blue River Watershed | collected 2017-08-16
TACTTCTACAAACTCGTTATCTCCTGTTGTTAAACTTTTACCAAGACCTGTTGTCCTTGTTGTTGCACTGTCAACTTCTCTTGATACTAAACCTGTTAGGTCGTTTCCCAGTGTTAATGGCATATTAATTACTCCTAATTTGTTTATAACTATTAACTTTAATTACCTTGTAAGCTAGATCTTACACTATTTTCACTCTGTTTACTAATAATAACTTCGTAATAAAGAGCTTTAATATAAATAAAATCTTAAAATTCCCAAGCCTACTTTAATAAAATCTTTAAAGCGCATGACTTAATGATTTAACTTAGCAACAAATATGCCAACCGCAAAAATGATTAACAAATTTTATCTTTTTATTGTTTTTTGGCGTTATTTTTGTAGTAATTGCTTAGTATCGCCACCTTAAATACTCCTACCACCTGATTTAGACTTATGACCTTTGGTACGATCAGTAAATTTCTCATTAACAGCTTTATCTAGACGTTTAATAGGTGTTGATTGCTCTTGATCTAAATTCTTAATAACCTTTGCAAGAAGTGTAGAAAATGCTTTTTCAGACATCTTAAATTGCGATTGAGCTTCTTGATTCATATGCTTGCGGCAATGTTTAATAAGCTGGGGCTGACCAATTGAAGCGCATATTTTACTTACAAAATGCAACAGTTTGTCTTTTAAAGAATTTAGATCTGGGGATTTTAGCTTCTGAGATTCATTTTGTAGATTTAACGACTCTTCGATATCTTTGACAAAAGCGGTTTTACCGTTTTCATTCTCTTTATATTGATAATTTAATTTGTCTGAAACCGAAATAATGCCATTTTTATACATTGCGTCTAGCATTTTCCCGATTCCAACATTTATCTCCTTAACCGAAACACCAGAGCCATCTTTGTGTGCATCAAGCAGATCATCAATCACCGGCATAATGCACGAATCGACAAATCGTGCCATATTTTTCCCTGCACGCTCATTCTCAACTGCTTGCTTATAATTTGCCCTAGCTTTGATATATGGATCCCCATCCTGAGCTTGATGCATTTGTCGACGCGCTTCCGCCACACTCAACACTTCTGAATCTTTATCTACTTCATTCAGTAATTTATCAAATTTCTGGGCCGCTTTATCAAATTTTTTTTGATGCTCTTTCATCAAATCTAGACCATCATTATTTAATTGTTGTTGAGCTTGAAATTGCTTCGACAGAGGCTCTCGTTGAGCGTCCATTTCTTTGCCAATTTTTTTTTGCTGCTTCCGATAGATCATCTAATGTTCGGTTTCTAGACATAAATTTCATGTTTCAATTAGTATCACGATGAGATAATTCTATAATGATAAATGGCAAAATTATATACTTTTACCATTTATCAAATCTCAATTCCTCCACCTATTGGCTTTTATATACAAAAGAAACCGGTGACACATGATGCCTAGTATATAACATTTTTTGCTTGCCCTAATAGTTCTTGCGAAAAATTTATATCTATAACTTTTGCTGCTTTAACATTTAAATAAAGCTCATTACTTTTAGGATACTGAACATCTATTTTACCAATATTCTTACCCTCAATAATTTGAATTATAATATCAGCTGTCTGCTTGCCAATTTCATACTGATTCGGACCAAGTGCTGCGATTACCCCATCTTTTACCGCATCAGTATCACTAACAAATACTGGGATTTTATATTTATTAGCCTCTTTGATAATCGACTTAATTGCACTAAGCGCTGTATTATCATTACTAATAAACACAGCATCAACTTCAGAGCACAATTTCATCGCAGCTTGAGGTATATCTGAGGATTTTGCCGCAGTGATTTTCACTAGTTTCATCTTCATCTTCCGGGAGATTTTATCAAGCTTTTCAGCAATAATAACAGAGTTTGATTCACCAGGATTATAGATAAAACCTATCTTTTGCATATTAGGTAATATCTTTTTGAATAAACCTAGCTGAGGTTCAAGATCAATATAATTCGAAACCCCAGTAATGTTGCCTCCTGGTGATTGAAGTTTTGTAACCAACCCAGCAGCAATGGGATCAGTAACAGTACTAAACACCAGTTTTGTTTTCCCTGATTTAGCGTATTTGGCAAGAGATTGAGCCGATATGGTTGCAATACCCACAACGATATCAGGGTTGTTACTTACAAAACGCGATGAAATTTGATTAGCAAGTTTGCTGTCTCCTTGCGCATTTTTAAGTTTTAACTCAATTTTCACCGATTTTGCTTTTGAGTATTCATCTAGCGTATCCATTATGCCTTGCGCCGTTTTATCGAGAGCCTGGTGAGCAATTAGCTGATTTATGTATATTTTTATTGGTTCATTTGCTTGCGCATTACACGCCATAAAAATGAATGAAAGTAGTAATAATTTTCTAATATAATTTGTCATAATATTTACTCTAGTTTGTTCAAAATTGTTCTATATCCACCGTATTTTTCCTCTTTCAGGAATCTTGCCACCCTACCAATGGTAGTCAGGCTTGCATTTGTTAGTTTATGTATCTCTCTATATGAGAGATGTCCGTGATGTAAGAGCTGGCATACTTTCCATCTTTCCCTTAAAGACCTGTATTCAGCAGGAGTAAGAATGTCGCATAAGAAGTTATCTAAAGTTTTATTGTCTTTGATTGATATTATCGCATCAAGAAGGCTCGTTTCTTGTTTATTCATAATATTTATCCACTTAGGTTTATTAAAGTTAATGTCTTATTGTACTATCATACTAGTATAATAGCAAGAAAAATATTTTCATATCTTTGGTATTGCTAAACAACATAGTCATCCTGCACTCTCCTCTTAGTCATCCTGCACTTGATGCAGGATCCATGCCACATTGAGGTTAGTGGCGCTTTAAGTAATTGACCCCAAATCAAGTTTGGGTTGACCCCAAGGGGAGTTTGGGATAACCGACTGAATTCTTCTAGCAATAAAATATGTCTGCTAGTTGCAGCTGAATAGACTGGCTATCTTGCCATTTATTTAGCTTTAATTGCCCTAAAACATCTAGCTTCTTTGCTTTGGCTGATAATAATGCATCAGCAACCGGAGTACCAACCGCATTAAACGCTATGCCTTTAAGGCTTTTATGACCATATGCGTCTTTGCTTGGGGCAAGAATAAAACGTATGTGATTATTTGCTACCACATCAGCTTTCAGTACAAACATTCCTGAAAATCTAAATGTTGGCGGCACATTACCATTACCAAACGGTTCAAGGATTTTTATCTTATCTAGTAAATCAAAATTCACTGATGAGGTAGTTAGGTCGTACTCATAATATTTGGTAATATGGGCGCTACTGTCCTTCATACTACTTGCAAATCTAGCACTTAAAAATTCCTTTAACTCCTCTAATTTATCCTCAGACGCAGTAAAGCCAGCCGCCATTTCATGCCCACCACCAGCACTAATATACCCCTTTAATTTTGCCTCTAATATAGCTCCGCCATAATCTACGCCTTTAACTGATCTACAAGAAGCTTTTGCTATTCCATCTATGACTGCTATGACTGCCACAGGTTTGTTATATTTTTCTTTCAAACGACCAGCTACAATACCTATCACTCCTTGGTGCCAACCACTACCAACAACAAAAATACTATCATTATCTTCTTGCAATTTAGCAATTTCTATTGCTTCTTGCATCACCGCAAATTCTATGGCCTTTCGTTCTTGATTATATTTTTCTAATTCTTTAGCAATATCGTAGGCCTCTTCTTCATTTGTAGTTGATAATAAATTCGCCCCTAAAGATGATTTACCTACCCTTCCGCCGGCATTTATCCTTGGACCAAGCACGAATCCTAGGTGATAGCAATTTATCGCTTCATCAATTGCTGCTACCTCAGCTAAAACTTTATATCCTATATTGGTCCTTTTTTTTGCCACCTTTAAACCTTGCGCAACAAAAGTTCTATTTAGGCCGGTAAGGGTCATCACATCACACACAGTCCCTAGTGCAACCAAATCTAGATACTTAATAACATCAGGAGACTTAAAATCATGAGTAAAAAAATCAGTTTCTTTTAGCGTCTTATTCAAGGCAACAACAAATAGAAATGATACTCCAACTGCTGCTAAATTTTTATATTCACTAGTCTCATCTAATCTATTAGGATTAACAATTGCAATAGCTTTAGGTAACACTTCTGCGCCAATATGGTGATCTAGCACCACCATATCAAGTCCAATTTCAGAAGAATATTCAAGCGCCTCAAACGCTAACGATCCACAATCAACCGTGATTACTAGACTATATCCAGATGATTTAATTGTGTGCATACTTTCAGCAGTAGGGCCATAACCTTCAGCAATTCTATCAGGTACATATATACCAGCTTGCACCTGTATTTCATCAAAGTACCTTTTAAGTAGCGCAGCTGAAGTTGCACCATCCACATCATAATCAGCAAATATACAGATTTTTTCTTTATTTTTTATTGCCGACACAACTCTGCTTACTGCTTTATCCATATCAAGCAGATGAAACGGATCAGGAAGATGATCTTTAATTTTAGGATCAAGGAATTTTCCAACCTGCTCAGCAGAATCAACTCGACTAGAGACCATCTGGGCTGTCAAGTCATCAACATTAAATGACTGTTTTATTTGAGATACAAGATTTTCGTCATACCCTTTGCGCCTCCAGTAATTGCCAAGTACTGATTTAACTTCTGGGTCTGATCCTAATTCATGCATTACACATTCACTTATAAAAGGAGGAATTTAAGGGAGGAAAATCCCTCCCCATCTTTACTTAAAATAAAGGATTTATCTTTACAGTTTTATGACGCAGAATCAACGCCCCTACTTCTTCAAGTACAGGGAAAATTCTCTTCAGTTCACCAAGAAATTCTGTATCGCTTATTTTTTTACCTATGTCTTTTTCCATCGCCTTATGAATTTCGCTTAAAGACTTAGTCTCATCTATCATATTTCTAAATAAATACTCGGTATAATTTGAAACAGAAATATTAATTGATACATCACCAAGGAAATCAGATTTCCAAGAAAATGAAATTCTTGTACCTATTAGATTTGGATTAGCTGCTATATAATCTGCAATTTGTGCTGGAAGGTTCTTTATTGTATAAATAAATGGAACATTATCCATATTAGTATATTTAGCTACCGTATTCTTCTTTTTAGATACATAAAAACTGTGCTTAATGATTGATCCGCACATAATTTCACAAATAGCCTGCTGTATTCTTGGTTCAAGCGTTTTGACTCTTTCTAAAAACTCAGGGTTTTTGAAATAAGTATCTGGTTTAAGCATGATCCTGCTATGAGGAGAGTTATAATCAACAAAATTCAGCCCCGCTTTTTCTACAAATTCATATAATTGCGGCACTGTATACGCCCTATCTTGTTTATGAAGAAACATATCATACATACCAATATCTCCGTGGTGAATATGATCTCCCAACAACTCACCGCCTCTTTTATACCAGTTTGTATTAGGAAGAGAATTAACTACTTCCCAACCATTTTTCACCTCTTCCTGACGGGACGTGATACCTTTATTAATCATCCTTAGCATATCTTGAATTTGATACACACCAGTTCTTCCATATTGAGCATAAACCATTATACCCATACCACCTCTATCATTAAGCGAATCGGCCAGTAGTTTTAATCCCGTATCTGGAGATTCTAGGTGATGCAATACTCCAGTACAAGTAATGTAATCAAATTTGCCAAGACCAAGATCTGGGATATTTAATATACTCTCATGCACCCACTTTATCTTTTCATACACACCTTGATATTTGGCTCTTTGCTGGGCAATAGCCATACTGTTTTTACTAAAATCAAGATACACAACATCCGCGTTAGTATCTATAAGCTGTTTGGCCAAGTAAACGGTTGAATCACCTGTACCACCACCAGCAATCAACACTCTAAACTTTTTTTGAAAATCTTCTTTTCCTTCATACAACCAGTGATTCATTTCGCCTAAATAATCACCATAAACTTTCAGTAATCTTGTTTTATCATCTTCTGGATCTCTATAAGGATATGGGTAGTCAAGATAATGATCTTGCACCTCTTTCAAATCCTTAGCTTTTTTTACAGGTTGCTTGGTTTTATCAGTTTTGCTGGCCATATAAACATCTTCATTTAAATTTACTACGAGGTTGTACTAGATTAGCGATAATTAGTCAATTAATTATAATAAAGATTTGATAGAATATATCACTTCTAATGCCTGTTTTGGGCTAAGTTGATCTGGGTCAGTTTTGCTGATAATTTCAATAAGTTGCTGGTTATTTTTTACAATTTCATTAGCGCTTGATTCAAATAAGTTAAAATTAAGCGACTCAGTTTTTAGTATATTTTTACTAGATTTAGATGAATCTTTTTCAAGCTTAATTAACAAGCTTTTTGCCCGATTAATCACAGATTTTGGCAATCCAGCTATTTCAGCAACATGAACTCCATAAGATTTATCAGCTGCCCCCTTTTTAATCTTATGCAAGAAAACTATATTATTGCCATCATCCAATATATCCACAGTATAGTTCCTAAGTGCTGGCAGAAATTCTTGCATTTTGGTTAGTTCATGATAATGCGTTGCAAACAAACAGCGCGCTCTTATTTTATCGTGAATATGCTCAAGTACAGCCCAAGCAATTGATACTCCATCATAAGTAGATGTCCCCCTACCAACCTCATCAAGAATAATGAGAGATTTATAGGTACTTTGAGAAAGAATTGAAGCAGTCTCGAGCATCTCAACCATAAAAGTAGACTGCCCTTTGCCTAAATCATCACCTGCTCCAACCCTACTAAAAATCTTATCCACTACACCAATATGAGCTTTTTTAGCCGGAACAAATGAACCCATTTGAGCTAAAATAGCTATTAAAGCATTTTGTCTTAAAAAAGTACTCTTACCAGACATATTTGGACCAGTAATCAACCATACCCTTTCTTCTGATGAAAGCATACAGTCATTTTCTGTAAAAGATTCGTTTGAGCCAGCCAAAGCCTTTTCAACAACCGGATGTCTACCACCATCTATCTCGAACATGAGATCATTAGTAACAACAGGTCTTACATAATTAAACTTTTTAGCGATGTACGCATTATTCGTCAATACATCTAGCAAACTTAAGCTTTTTGCTAAACCCAGCAATGCATATTGCTCAGAGCTTATTTGGTCACAAACTTTTGAATAAATATCTTTTTCTAATTTAATTGACAACTGACTTGCATTATTTAGGTTTTGTTCCAGCTCTTGTAACTGAACAGTAGTATAACGTATTGAATTGACTGTGCTTTGCCTGTGAATAAATTTTGTATCAGTGATTTTATTTGCTTGCTTTGGGGTAACTTCAATGTACATACCCATCAAATTATTGCTACTAATTTTTAGAGTATCTATACCTGTTTCGACGCGATAGTGATCTCGGAGGTTTTCAACCTTAAATCTACCATTTTTTATTAAATCATCTAATTCTGCTAATTTATGATCATATGATAATTTAATAACTCCACCACTTGATAAATCATTAGCAGCATTTTCATCTATAGAGTGATCAATAAGGTCATAAACATCTCCAAGACCATTCAGAGAGGCTAGAATTTCTTGAATTTGATTAAGCTGGCTTTCTATCTTTTTTTCATAAAATAAGGAGATGATGTGTTCTGCCACTGCAATTGTGTATTTAATACTCAATAAATCTCGCGGGGCACTTCTATTCATATTAATTCTTGTAATACAACGCTCAAGATCACTACTACTTGATAATAACTCTCTTATAGCTTGTGATAGTTCATATTCTTGGTAAAAAAACGAAGTTAAGTCTAATCTGTCATTAATTTCAGCAACATCTATTAGTGGCGAGATTAGATTATGATATAGTAGCCTACAACCGGATTTAGTTACTGTATTATCAATCACTGAAAAAAGGCTTCCTTTTGTTGCCCCTCCCAGTGTATGCGTGATCTCTAGACTACGCATGGTAGATGCATCGATATTAATGAATTTATTGCGGTTTAATATAATTGGTTTTGGCAACAACGGAGCATTTTCTTTTTGCGTAAGAGTAATATAGCTAAGTATGCTACCAAGAGCAGAAATCATGTTTTCAGTAAGGTACCCTATTGAAAGTAAGTCGGAGATTTTATAATAATCAAGAATTATTCGCGCGCATTTAGAATTCGCAAAGTTACTATCTACCTGATATGAAATGATGCTATTGAGTTGCTCGACAATTTTTTGAGTCAATCCTTGCCCCCTATATTTTTCACTTATTAAAAGTTCTTTAGGGCTAATTCTTGCTAATTCATCTATTATTTCTTCGATAGCAACTTCTACTAAATTGATCTCAGACGTAGATAAATCGACAAAAGCAATGGCGGCGCTATTTTTTAGTAATGATATACTGGCTAAGTAATTTGGCATTCCAGCATTAAGGAGCGAATCTTCAGTAATTGTCCCTGGCGTTATAATACGTGTTACCGATCTATTTACAACCGCCTTATATCCGCCTCTTTTTTTTGCTTCTTCTGGTGTTTCAAGTTGATCGCAAATCGCAACCTTAAACCCCTCCTCTAAGAGCTTGTTTAAGTAATTTAGCAAAGAGTGATGCGGGACACCACACATGGCGATTTCCTGTTCACCTGATTTTCCTCTCTTGGTCAGTGAAATACCTAAAACTCTGCTAGCAGTTATAGCATCTTCATAGAACAGCTCGTAGAAATCTCCCATTCTAAACAGAAGTAAACAGTCAAAATGTGAGAATTTAATGTCAAGATATTGACGCATTACCTGGGTTGCTTCTTGGTAATTATATTTCCTTTTTAATTGCTCAATATCCATTATCTGTTATTGATCCGTTCTGATATTAGCAACCACAGACATACCAGGTACTATCTTAGCCCTATAGGCAGTAGGAACAGTAAAATCTATTATTACTGGCACTCTTTGTACTATTTTAGTAAAATTTCCAGTTGCGTTAGCCGGCGGGATCAAGCTGAATTTTGCACCAGTAGCTGGCGATATATTTCTAATTTTACCTTCAATTTTAGCACTCTTTTCTGAATCAACTGCAATATCAACCTTCATTCCTGGTTTAAACTTTGATATCTGAGTTTCTTTAAAATTTGCTTTTACATAGAGCTCGTCTATAGGAATTACAGCAAACAGAACTGTTCCTGCTCTAACATATCCACCTTCTCTGAGCGAGCTGTTCCCAATAACACCACCTATAGGTGCACGAATTATAGTATTATCAAGAGCTCTCTTTGCAAGATCCATTTCCGCAACAGAAATATTATATTTTGCTAAAGCTGCAAATCTCTTGATTTCTAGCATCGTTAGATTTTCTTTACTACTTTGCAAATTAAACTCTGCTTGGGCTAATTCAGTTTTTGCTTTTTCAAAAGATATCTTGGTACTATCTAAGTTTTTCTTAGTTGCAAAATTATCCTGACTTAGTGATTTAGTTCTTTTATAATCATCTTCTGAGATTTTATAATTTTCTTGCGCAAATTGATGCTGCTCTTCTGCTTTTTGCTGATCTATCTTGGATAATTTGATATTTTGTTCTATAACTTCAATATCCCTACGTGACGCGTCAAGTTCACCTTCAGCTTTTTTAAAATTAGCTTCATAATCTTTGTCCTTTATCATAGCGATGACTTGACCAGCTTCTACATAATTGTTTTCCTTAACAAGTACCTTTTCCACCGTACCATTTACTTCAGAACTTATATAAGAAATATCAGCTTCAACATACGCATTATCAGTTGATTGAGTATTGGACCATCTATAAATTACGTATGACAACATTGCAATTATAACGACTCCTAGCGCTATAAACAACTTGGCTTTCCTTGCCAGTCTAAATTTGCTATTTTCTTGCATAGTCTTTATTCCTTTTCTTAGTTGAATAATATATTACTGGAATAGATATGAAATATAATACTGCAGCTATTGGCAAAGCATACCAAGTATATATAACCAAAGCCACAATCACAATTGATGATATTATCATCGACAGAGCTAAATACTCAGGTTTTATATGCACCTTCTTAAGAGAAATAGTAGGTAATCTACTTGGTAGAAGTGCAGCAATTATAAGTATATACAAATCAATTAATACAGTATGATTCCTAAAACTAAAATTATCAAACCATAAAGAAATCTCAAAATCCATAATCATTGGAATCAAGGCTAATAGAGCACCAACTGGCGAAGGTACTCCAACAAAAAAACTATCACTAAAGCCATTATCCCTAGGTTCAATAATCGCAGTATTAAACCTAGCAAGCCTAATACCAACACATAGTATATAAAAGACAATGCATGCCCACGAAATTAGTTTGTATTCATATTGCTGGAATGACCACAAATATATAAGCATTGCAGGACAAATTCCAAAATTAACAAAATCACAAAGAGAATCCAATTCAGCTCCAAAGTGGCTAGTAGCATTCAGGAATCTTGCAACTCTACCATCTAAACCATCGATTATCGTTGCAATGAGCACACAAAAAACTGCTACCTCCCACCTACTATCAAGCGCAAATCTAATCGAACTAACGCCAATTATCAAACCAATTAGAGTTACAAAATTAGGAAGCAATTTTACTAATGGGACAGGTCTAATTGACAATCTTTTTTGCCTAAATTTTATCAATTTCACCTCTTTTTTAGTGTCTAACGTACTTCAAATTTCACTTGTTCAGACTTTTTCTTTGAAAGATCTGCAATTATAGTCTCACCTGCAATACATATTTGCCCTTCAGATACCGCAAGATGAGTCTTTAAAGGAAGGTATATGTCCATTCTGCTACCAAATCTTATCAAACCATATCTTTGTCCGGCCATGACTTCCTGTTCTTCTTCAAGATCACACACTATCCTCCTAGCAATTAGCCCAGCAATTTGAACAAATGCTACCTTAACACCATTTTTTGTTTCCATCAAAACTGATTGACGCTCATTATGCACACTTGCTTTGTCAAGAGAAGCATTAAAGAACTTCCCAGGAAAATAATGTAAGGATAATATTTTGCCAGTAGCTGGAACTCTATTGACATGGACGTTGAATACATTCAGAAAAACACTCACTCGTATCATTTCTTCATCACCCATATTAAGCTCTGCAGGTGGAACAGACTCAACTATCTTCTGCACTACCCCATCTGCTCCGCTAATTATCAGATCATCTCCCACAGGAGTTACTCTTTCAGGATTCCTGAAGAAATATGCACACCAAGCAGTACAAATAGCGCCAATCCAACATAAAGTACTGCTAAAAGAACCAAAAACAAAGGTTATTGCCGCAAATATAATAATAAAAATATATCCTTCACGATGAATGATTTTTGCAAGGTCACTATAGGGTTTCATGTTATCTCCTCGAAATTTATCTACATAATTAATTCATGTGATGATAATTTTCTCTCCCACTATGGTCAAGAATAATTCTAAACTTCATTGATTTTTATTCTATACGATTCGTATAAAATGGTTATTAATACTGCATAAAACCATGAATTAATGCTTTCTAAGAAAGGACAGGAAATCATCATGACCCACTGCTAAACAGCCCAGTAGTCATGCTGAACTTGATTCAGCATCCATCACTTAAAGGCCATCATAGCCTCAATATGGTCATGGATCCTGGGTCAAGCCCAGGATAACCGTTTTCTAGTCACACCAGACTTGACGGGATCCAACCATAAAGTGGCCAAGACCTCAAATGTTTTTAGATCCCGGATCAAGCCCGGGAAGACTTTAAGAGCGACAAGAGAGTTAAGCACTTCTACCACCCTTTTCTTGAACTGGGGCAGTCTTTTCCGCAGTTACTTTTTCAACGTGAGACATTTCTTTATCTTTTTTCGAGCTCAATCCAAGACGTTCAACAAATGAATTTGCAAAACCTTTAGCAGCCGTTGAGATTTCTTGATTAGCCTTTTGAAATCCCTCTACGACTGATTCCCTTGCTTGCTCTACCGTTTTTTCTTTGGTGACAACTTGACCAATAGCGCTAAAAACATTAGTAATCGCATTAGTCACAGACTTAACACAGGTAACCATTAAATCCTTAGCGTCAATAGCAGTTTGCTTGATTACATCTAATGCTGCCTCAGAAACTTTATCTATTACCTCATGACCAGCCTTTTTCAAGTTAGCCTTTGTTTGTTCTGGTAATATTCCAATTGCATCAAGACCTTCATCTAACCTTGTTCCTATTTGCTCTTTAGCTTTCTCAACACTACCTACTGCCTGCCCTTCAAAACCTTCAACAGCCTGATTAAAAGCATCTTGAACCTTCTTAGCCTGATCTGGGTTCAAAACTTCTTTTTCTACATCCTTTAAAACATTTTGAGCAACCCCTACCACGGCTTTCTCTACTTCTAGCTGAACTTGCTCTTGAATTCCGCCTAATTCACTTTTAGACATAACTACTAATCTCCCTAAAAATCTTATTTATTAAATCTTACCTAGGTAACAAGAATAATGTATGCATTTATTGGTAGCAATATTGTTTTGGTTTGCAATTATTATTTATTATTAAGTGCAGCTTTTTTGTGTTGCTAGTTTATCTAATTTGATTTTTTTACAAAAAAATCTATTATCTTGAATAATAATTACAAATTTCTATGCTAGAATCCATATAAGGTCAGTGCATCAAAAATATATCAATATGGCAGTTTTTAGTTTAGTTTTTTTTAAAGTTCTTTCTGCTTTACTTAGCGTGTTAATTGGTTTTTTATCTGGAAAATTTTCCAATGTAGAAAAAGAAAGCATAGCTGCTTTGCTATTTTATTTCGTAGCACCCATAGTCTTTTTTGCTATCCCTACTAGCACAAATCTTGCTTTTTCCTCACTTGGTATTACAGCCTTAACCTTCACAATGTGTAGCTTTCTAAGTATCTTTGCATATTGGTTATATGGAAAGATATGGCAAGATTCTCATAGGAACATATTGGCTATGTCCGCTGGAACAGGAAATAGTGGCTATGTAGTCTTACCAATCGCTGCTGCATTATTTGACGACCATACGCTAACAATATATGCCTTAGGGTTAATTGGTATCTCTATTTCTGAAGCATCAGTTGGTTGTTATTTTTGTGCAAGAAGTATTGGGACTTTTAAAGAAAGTGTTTATAGAGTCATAAAATTACCTCTTCTAAACGCCTTCTTTCTTGGCTGCGTATTAAGTGTGATTGGCTTCCAGCTACCACAATTTCTTGATGATTTTATCAGTAATATGAAAGGAGCTTTTTCTATTCTTGGTATGGTCACCATAGGTATTGCGCTATCTAATATAAGGGATTTTGAATTTGATGTTAAATTTACTGCAGCTGCCTTTGCTAGTAAGTTTCTGTTTTACCCTTTATTGTTCAATTTATTTATTTTAATTGACAGATTTTGGTTCAATTGGCTTGATATAAACTACTATAACGCCCTAGAATTGCTCTGCATCGCACCACTTGCTACAAATACTATCGTTCTTGCATCACTATACAAAATACACCCTGAAAAAGTTGCAACCGCGGTATTGCTTTCTTTGGTGTTTGTTTTAATATACATGCCAGTAATGGCATCTATATTTTTGCAAGGCGTACTAAACGTATAATAACAAACTATTTTTAAAATAAATCATAATGCAAGAACAAATAAAAACACAAGTGCTGATAATTGGTTCTGGTCCCGCGGGACTTAGCGCAGCAATTTACGCTGCAAGAGCTTCTTTGAACCCAGTTCTAATACATGGAATGCAGCCAGGTGGACAACTTACAATTACAACAGATGTTGAAAATTACCCTGGTTTTGCAGAAGTAATACAAGGACCATGGTTAATGCAAGAAATGGAGAAACAAGCTGAAAAAGTAGGTACTAAGTTTGTTCACGATTATGTAGAAAAAGTTGATCTTAGTGCAAGGCCATTTAGAGTATATACTGGGAGCGGCGAGTATATCACTGATAGTCTCATCATTTGCACCGGTGCACAAGCCAAGTGGTTGGGGTTAAAATCCGAACAAGAATTCCAAGGTTTTGGAGTATCAGGTTGCGCTACTTGCGATGGTTTTTTCTATAAAGGAAAAGACGTAGTAGTCATTGGCGGCGGAAATAGCGCAGTTGAGGAAGCTATATACCTTACTAACCATGCAAAAAAAGTTTATGTTGTGCACAGAAGAGATGAGTTTAAAGCAGAAAAAATCCTGCAAGATAGATTATTTAAGAACGAAAAAATCTCTGTAATTTGGGATTCTGCGCTTGAAGAAGTTATGGGCACTAGTAGTCCAAAATCTGTTACTGGTGTAAAACTCAAAAATGTTAAAACTAATGAAATAACAAATCTTACCTGTGATGGTGTGTTTATTGCAATTGGCCATAAACCAAATACAGATTTATTTAAAGGACAATTAAAAATTGACGATGATGGTTATATCATAACTGAGCCCAATTCTACTAAAACTAGCATTGATGGCGTTTTTGCCGCAGGCGACGTACAGGATAAAATTTATAGGCAAGCTGTTACTGCTGCCGGAACTGGTTGCATGGCAGCCCTAGAAGTAGAGAAATTTTTAAGAAGCGATGAGCATTAATATATGGAAGTGGAAAATAGAAAATCACCTTCAAATGTTCAAGCAGAGCAAATGTTGCTGGGATCATTGCTGATTAACAGTGATAACATCGAACAGGTCAATGAATTTTTAAGGCCAGAACATTTTTACGAAAAATTTCACCAAAATATATACAAAGCCATAGAAATCCTATCTGAAAAAGGATTATCAGCTACACCAATTACTATAAGGTCAATGCTAGATAAAGACCCATTGTACCAAGAACTAAATGGCGAAGAGTATATAATAAAATTAACTACCATAGCTATGGTAGTTATAAATCCACATGATTATGGCAAGATAATATATGACCTTGCGTTAAAGAGAAGTTTGATCTCGATTGGAGAAGATATCGTGAATGATGCCTACAACTCTACGCTTGAATATAATGCAGCGACTCAATTAGAGAATGCTGAAAATAAACTTTATGTCCTTGCTAGTGAAGGGTTAAAAGAAAAAGGGTTCATGTCGATTAGTGAATCAGTATCTGAGTCATTAAATAGCATTAACCGAGCTATGAAAAGCAGCGATCATATAACTGGAATTTCAACAGGTTTGATGGACTTAGATAATAAGTTATCCGGCTTCCAAAATTCAGATCTAGTAATCATAGCAGGACGTCCGGCAATGGGTAAAACTGCTTTTGCAATCAATTTTGCATATAATGCTTGTAAAGCCCTAATTAGAAGGACCAAAGAAGGAGAAAAAGTGCCTTCCGTTGGTTTCTTTTCCCTAGAAATGTCATCAGAACAACTTACAAGTAGGCTGTTATCTAAGATCGCAAGAATTGATTCTACGAATCTTAGAAATGGCAAAGTTAATGAAGAACATTATAACGACCTTAGAAAGGCTGCAGCAGAACTATCTGAGATGCCATTTTTTATAGATGACACCCCTGCTCTGTCAATTGCAGCAATAAGATCAAGAGCACGAAAACTAAAAAGAAAGAATAATTTAGGAATATTATTTATAGATTACTTGCAATTACTAAGAGGGAATACAAAATCAGAAAATAGAGTATTAGAAATTTCTGAAATTACCCAAGGCTTAAAAGCTATTGCTAAGGAACTTAATATTCCAGTAATAGCATTAGCACAGCTCTCAAGGGCCGTAGAACAAAGAGAAGATAAAAAACCTATGCTATCTGATCTTCGTGAATCAGGGTCTATAGAACAAGACGCAGATTTAGTCCTATTTTTATATAGAGAAGAATATTACTTACGCAGAAAAGAACCATCTCCTGGTGATCCAAAATATTCCGAGTGGCAACAAAAGCTTGATAAAGTCCATAATATTGCTGAAATAATAGTTGCAAAACACAGAAATGGATCAGTTGGCAATGTTCAATTATATTATGTTGATAAATTCTCTAGTATTGGTAATCTAGAAAGATCACATATTCAAATTTAATTATATATTACATGAAACCATTCATTTTAGGAATATCAGGACTAAAGTTAACCCAAGAGGAAATAGAATTATTTAGAACTAATCCAGTAGCTGGTTTCATATTATTTGGCAGAAATATTGAATCAAAATTACAACTAAAAGAGCTAACCTCTTCTCTTAAATCTATCTATCTAGATAGAAGCGTGCCAATTTACATAGATCAAGAAGGAGGCAGAGTAGCAAGAGTCAAACCACCCGTATCCAAAAGGTTATACCCATCTGCTGCTCATTTTGCTGAAATATACGATTCTAATCCAATTGATGCCAAACAAGAGCTAAGGGCTAATTACATGGAATTGATGAGTGAATTGAAAAGCTTCGGTATTGATTCACCTTGCGCCCCTGTATGTGATTTATATTTTGAATGGGCAAGTGATGTCATTGGTGATCGTAGTTATGGCGCCACTCCTGGAAAAGTAATTACCTTAGCAAAATCGGCTATAATGGGAATCGAGCATGCTGGAGGTATTCCATTTATTAAACACATTCCAGGACATGGGAGAGCTAGAGTAGATAGTCATTATGATTTACCTATCGTCGATACTCCTATAAATGAACTCGAAGATACTGATTTTAGAGTTTTTAAGGAACTTGCTAGCGAAAAAGTGTACGCCATGACTGCTCATATTATTTATACTAATTTGGATAAATCATTACCAGCTACGATTTCTCCCCCAGTAATAAAATATGTTAGAGATAATATTGGATTTAAGGGAACATTAGTTACGGATGATATTAATATGTACGCTCTTCATGGAGAAGTTGGCAAGGTACGTTCTACTTTAAAAAAAGTCATTCAATTGGCCCAAGATAATAAAGATTGGAAGAAAGATTACAGTGATTCTTTAACAGAACTTTTTGATTTTGATACAGCTGGTATGGGAACAATAGAGGTTATCGAACTATGTAGAAAAAAATTATCACTAACAAAGAGCGATTTTATTGAAAGTCTTAAAAATGTCACTAAAATGAGTTTAAAAGCCGGCTGCGATATCGTTCTGCATTGTAGCGGTGATATAGATGAAATGAAGGCTATACTACAAGTTTCAATTTAGGAGGAAATGATGACTTATTGCGATTATTCTAACCAAGAGAAATACCCTTTTGTATTACCTGATTTACCTTATGACAAAGGGACATTTGCGCCTAATTTTACCGCTGAAACTTTTGATTATCATCATGCTAAGCACCATAATGCTTACGTAACCAATTTGAATAATTTGATTAAGGACAACATGGAATTCTCTGACACTGATCTAGAAACCATTATCAAAAATTCATACCAAGCAAATGCTGCAATTTTCAATAATGCTGCCCAAATCTGGAATCATACATTTTTCTGGCACTCAATTAACCCTAATGGTGGAGGAAAACCAAAAGGTCACCTAGCTGAGTTTATTGATAGAGATTTTGGTTCTTACGATAATTTTGCTACCCAATTTAAACAAGCAGCAGTATCTCAATTTGGTAGTGGCTGGGCTTGGCTAGTTTATGATTATAAACATAGGAAATTGCAAATTGTTAAAACATCAAATGCAGAAACTCCTTTAACCCAAGATCTAGCTCCATTGATAGCTTGCGATGTATGGGAGCATGCTTACTACATCGACTATAGAAACAGACGCCCTGATTATGTCTCAATATTTATTGAAAAGATGATCAATTGGGATTTTGCTGAAATGCATTTCAATCGTGCAAAACAATAAACAAAAAACTGAAGTAAATTTTTCTCAGTAATAGTCAAATCCTCTAGAAGAGGTGTATTAAAACTGCGCCTTAGTCATCCCGCGCTTGACCTGGGATCGAAAAAGAATTGAGGGTTTGACTACTTTCAAGTAATGGATCCTGAATCAAGTTCAGGACAACCCTTTTTGTTCAATTTGGCCTTGTTTTTAATTATCTTACAATCCTAACTTGATTTGAAAGCCGCAAGTAACGCTCCCGTGAAATAACAAGTACGTTTTAGCCATAAGGCAACTAATTGTCGAATCTTCTTGATAAAAATAACATAATACTATAAAAATTCCTGGTTAATAAAATTGATACTTTAGGGATTTGATGAATAGTAATATTTTAAATTTGATCTTAGCGATACTTCTTTCAGTCGGTATAATTTTTGGCTGGCAGCATTTTTTTGAAAAACCAAGGCTAGGTAAGCTTACTGAGCAAAACAAGGAATATAATAAAAAGCTTGACGAAATTAAAAAGCAAGAAAATCAGTTACCAAAGGTCGTCAGCAGAGAGGAAGCTATTGTTTCTGATCCTAGAGTGCAAGTAAAAACTGAATTATTATCTGGCTCAATTTCGCTCACAGGCCTTCGTTTTGATGACTTAACTCTTAAACATTACAAACAAACAATTGATGAAAATAGTCCAGATGTAAACCTATTCTCACCATCAAACTCAGAACAAGCTTATTTTGCTGAAATAGGTTGGTGGAGCAAGGATAAAGCTATTAATTTTCCAGATTCAAAGACTGTGTGGAAAAGTGATAAAAATGAACTTGGCGCAGGTCAAACCGTCAATCTACATTGGGTAAGTCCTGAAAATATTATATTTAAAGTCGCAATAAGTCTTGATAAGAATTACCTGTTTACTATCAAACAAACTATAGAAAACAGGTCCAATATGCCTATAAATATTCAGTTTTATGGGCTTATAAATAGGGTTTACCAAGGTACATCAGAAAATGTAGTGAATATTTTACACCAAGGAATGATTGGTGCGGTAGATGGCCAGCTACAGGAAATTACTTATGATAAAATAAAAGATGAAAAGAAAAAAAGCTATACAGGTAAAATTGATTGGTTTGGTATAACTGATAAATATTGGCTTGCAGCATTTATTCCTGATCAATCAGAAAGCTATTCAGCAAACTATAATTTTGCAATTAAGAATGCAAAAGATAAATATCAGTCAGACTTTATTTCTAAGGAAAAGTTAATTGAAACTGGTGGCAGGTATGAGCTTACACATCATCTATTTGCTGGAGCAAAAAATGTAGACCTACTTGATCAGTATGAAGAGCAATATAATGTTAAACTTTTTGATAGAGCTATTGATTTTGGTTGGTTTTATATTCTTACCAAACCGATATTTAATGCTATGAACTATTTCTACAGATATGTGGGCAATTTTGGTATTAGCATTATGATTGTAACGATCATCATAAAACTGGCAATGTTCTCTCTAGCTAATAAGTCATATAGATCCATGAAAAGAATGAAAAAACTGCAGCCAGAAATGGAGAGGTTAAAAGAACTATATGCCGACGACAAAGCCAGGGTAAATCAAGAAGTAATGGCACTATATAAAAGAGAAAAAGTAAACCCAGTATCGGGGTGTTTACCTTTATTAGTACAAATTCCAGTATTTTTCTCTATATACAAAGTATTATACGTTACAATTGAAATGAGACATGCGCCATTTTTTGGCTGGATTCACGATCTATCAGCACCAGACCCAACTACTATATTTAACCTATTTGGACTGCTGCCATTTACACCACCATCATTTTTAATGCTGGGAGTATGGCCAATAGTAATGGCGCTGACAATGTATTTACAACAAAAAATGAGCCCTGCTCCTGCTGACCCTGTGCAAGCACAAGTGATGAGATTCATGCCTCTTATGTTCTTGTTTATGTTTGCTAGTTTTCCAGCTGGTTTACTGATATACTGGTCTTGGAACAATGTTTTGTCGATTGTTCAGCAGGTTTATATCAATAAGCTAGATAAAGATAATGGCTGATGGCATAGGTACTAAGATCTTTAGACAAGAAGCAAAGTTTATTGCAGGGGCTATGGCTTCTGCACAAATTCCAAAACTATTTCTACCTCAATTTGCATTTGTTGGTAAGTCAAATGTTGGCAAATCTAGCCTTATAAACGCAATAACTAACCGTAAAGCACTAGCAAGAGTATCTCATACTCCGGGGCGTACTCAACAAATTAATTTTTTTTCCTTAGCGGAAAAATTTATTCTGGTAGACTTACCAGGATATGGGTTTGCTAAAGTTAGCCATAATAAACGGGCCAGCTGGGAACATTTAATTACTAATTATTTGAAAAATAGTCAGCTACTTAGGAGAGTATTTCTTCTCGTAGATGCAAGACGTGGATTGAAAGAACATGATATAGAAGTCATAGAGCTATTAAAGACTTACCAAAGAAACTACCAGGTCATTTTTACTAAGACAGATCAAGTAAAAGATATTGATAGCTTTATCAAGGAAATGACAAAAGATCTTTATCAGATAAATGCTAATAATCAGATATTATTAGTAAGTAGCAGAACAGGTGGTGGCATCAGAGAATTACAAAAATTAATAGTTAATGATTTGTAAACAGAGCGATAAAACTAGAGCCATTTAGATGAATTTGTATTATGCTCTAATTTAGAAATATAATTTGCTGGCGGAGGGAAAGATGGCAAAAACCAGTTCAAAAAAGAAAGAAAGTAAACAGTCAAAAAAACGTGATAAAGATGATGTTACAGAGAATGTTTACGTTGGTTCATATAATTCATTTGAAAAAGCAACTCACCCAAGTGCACTACTACAAGCTATTGGACCTGGCGGTAGTTTTGAATTTGAATTTACGTTATCTGTCGGTAATAAAGTAGAACAGTTACTAGGCCAATCTGATTCAGACACAGAAGAGTAATTATATATTAAAATTGTTTTTATAAGGAGTGTTAACATAATGTCAAAACAGCAACAAATAAAACCAAATGCTAGCCAACCGGTAGATATACCAACGAAACGTAGTAGTATAGAAATACCTGAACAAGACGAAGATGTAGTAATTGGATCTATTGGATCTGCAGAAAAAATTGCTTGGTCGAGGAAATTTTTAGGACAAATTAAAATTAAAGAGGATGATGGTCCAGAATCAGGTCTTATAGGAGAAGTATCCGAAAAAACTAATGAGGCAGAATAAATCGGCCTTTTACATAGTCATTAAGAAGCTGCTATAACACAATCCAACCACAAACAACCCTTGGTATAGCTTTGAGATACCAACGTTGCTTAATCTTGTTAACATCAACCTGTTTTTGGAATCGAACCATACGACACAAAAAATTTTGAAACAGCTTAAGGTAATTTATCTTTTCAATATCTTTTACCCCAAAATTTAACCTTATTATTAATATATCGCATAATCTTTAATATTTTCTTGACAGTTGTTTTGTAATAGTTAAAATCTCTATCCCAACAACTTTGAGTAGAAAAATTTTATGCATGTGGTAATTTTAGCTGGAGGATCAGGTATCCGTTTATGGCCTGCTTCCACTGCTACTAAGCCAAAACCATTTATTAAAGTAGGTGGTAAAACTCTTATGGAAACCACATTAAAACGTGCGTTAAATATTCCAGGAGTTAAGTCAATAATTACAGTTACAAGTGAATCAAATGTCGCTTACGTTCAAAGAGAATATTCTTTTTTAAAAGGCAAAAAACATATTAGTAATACCAAGCTAGAAATATTAATAGAACCTTCCAATCAAGACACCGCAGCTGCAGTAGCTTCGGCAGCTCTTTTAGTTAAAGAAAAATACAGTGCAGATGAAACATTATTAATATTACCTTCTGATCACATTATCTGCGATACGGACAGTTTTTCAAATAGCATCATAAAAGCGAAAGATATTTGTGAGAGAGAGGATAAGATTATTACCTTTGGAATAACCCCACACTACCCTGAAACATCTTATGGTTATATAAAAACCAATGGCACAGAAGTTATTAGTTTTATTGAAAAACCTACGTATAACAATGCTTAAATATATAAAAAAGCGTAATTATTCATGGAATTCCGGGATATTATTATGTAAAAGTGGGACGTTAGTAGATGAGTTAAAAAAACATTGTTCTACATTATTTTCCTTTGTGTACAAATCGTTTAAGTATAGCTTATCTAGTTTTAATAATCTCTGTATTCAAACAATATTAAATCCAAAGTCTTGGGCTTTGATTTCAGCTAGGTCAATAGATTATGAACTATTAGAAAAATCTAACAAACTAGCTCTTGTTAATTGTGATATGGATTGGGTAGATGTAGGAAATTGGGACTCAATGATTAAGCAGAATAATAATATCCAAGATAGCTCAGGAAATAAAGTAATAGGTAATGTATACCTGCATGAAAGCGAGAACTGCTGCATAGAAAATAGTAATAATAAAAAAAATGGCAGTAATCGGAGTAAGTAATTTAGCAATCATTGAAAGAGATCATGGTATTTTGATACTCAATAGAAACAAAGCAAAAGACCCTAAAACAAAGGAATTTATGCTAAGTCTAAATAAATCTTAAGTATCTTTGTGCGAGTCATGCCGTACAAAATACGGTCATCAACTATGTTTTTTAATGAGTAAAGTCATCCTGAATTTAATTCAGGATCCATACTGCATTGAGGTCCAGGCTACTTTAAGCATTGGATCCCAAATCAAGTTTGGGATAACTTTCAGGGCTATTTGGAAGTAATAGATGCGTACTGTATACAGCGGATTCAGTATGACCGGTTTTATTTAAGCTTGCTTATTGCAATCCGCACTGCATCTTTTGTATCTTTTTCTGATATCTCTAACCTATCCTGGATGGCACTAGCAAAGAGCCCTCTTTTGTTTATTATCTCTTGAGAAATAAGAGTTTTAAGTTGCTCACCTTTACCAAGCAAAATTCTCTCCCTGAGTCCATAATCCCTTATAGCTTCACCAATCCATCTTTCAACATCCCTAACCACTTCCGGCGTAGTAGAACTCAATTTTTTAATTAATAGAACTGACTTAAGACTACCATTCGCATAATCATTTGTTCTTTCTTTTATTCGTTCCCGATGCTCATCTATGCGCCTCATTCCTTCTAGAAACTCACTACGCAAACGTTCCTGCTCAAGCCTTTCTTGTTCTCGTTGAATACGCTCCCGGTCAAGGATTTCTTGATTTTCTCGTTGAATACGCTCCCGGTCAAGCCTTTCTTGTTCATGATTATTTAGCTTTTTTCTGGAATCGATAGACTCTTTAGATGACCTTAAATATAATTCTTTGGTGTTATTGTGATGCTCTTGCGTATTAGTATACTGAAGCAATACTTTGCTTTGCCCATTAGTTTTGATTACCTTAATCAAATGCTTATCTGTAGTTCCGACTAATCCTTTTAGCACGCCATCCTGATCATTTATACGTAAGCTATTCCCTCTCTTGAGCACTAATTGTATAGTTTTTACGCCACTGCTATTAGTAACTACACGAGCTTCAACTCCAGTTTTATCCTTTATCCTATTTATCTTTCTTGCTGTTTCTTCAACATTACCACCAATTTGTATGCTTACACCATTAATAGAAATTTTAGCTTTTGCAAAAACTAATTCTTTTGATTGAACTTTGGTTCTAGTTACTGAAGCTACTGAATATGAAGCATTTATAGATGAAACTGCCATAAAGTTATTTAAAATAATTATATGACTCATCATTGTATATTAATTTATATTAATCTACAATGAAATATATTGATTTTCTTTTACCTTTTAAAGTGTAGCTTGCTTTAAAATAGATTACAATACAGTCATCCCTGGCTTGACCAGGGATCCAAACGGTATTATAAGGTTACAGTGATTTAAAGCTAGATCCTGCATCAAGTGCAGGATGACTGTACTATTTTCTTTAAAAAAATATAGTTGATAACTTTTTTTCTTTCCATTAATGCACCAAATTATCTCCTAAAGACACATATTCATCCACCACACCTAAAGCTTTGCTCACGTGTTGTGATACATCATCAACTCCAAGATATCCTAAAGCTAAATGATCGTGAACTTGTGCATTAATAACCCCTTTTGTATGCTGCTCATATATTGGTTGCACTTTTTTCAATATATCTTTAATTGTCTCCTCATCTACAAGTGGTTTAAGTTGAACTTGTTTAAATACATATTTTGCTACTGTTGGCACAGTGTCAACCATTCCAACTATGGCGTGTACTTCAGGCTCAGGATTATATTTTCTCTTCACTGATTTTAATCCAGCGTTTACTAGCTCAAACTGCTGTTGAACATTTTTTTGCATTGCGTGCGTTGTTAATACTACCCTAGCTTCTTTTTGTTCAACGCCTTTTCCAGATATACGCTTTTTTGCCATTTTAAAATTCTCCAATTTTCATTTTGTTTTGATGTGATAAGATGATAATACCTCTAGGTAAACATTTACCTAGAGGTATTTTTGTAGGTTTTACTTACTATAAACCTAGTGTTATTTCAATTATTTATGCAATCTTTGAAAGAGATTTAATAAGAGTATTCACGGCATTTTGATGAGATGCATTTTCAATTTTCATAAAATTTCTAGACACCTCGATGCACATACGCTGATGTTGTGTAGTGACAGCTTCTTGATTATTATCAGCCATTCCTTCATAAAAATACGAAATATCTTTTGATAAGGCTCTGGCTATTAGAAATAATCTTCCCACAGAGATTCTATTTGTACCTTTTTCGTATTTTTGTAATTGTTGGTGAGTAACCCCGATAATCTTAGCTAGTTGTTGACGAGATAGTCCTTGAGCTAGTCTTAAAGTGTATATTCTGTTACCAATAAATTTATCTACTTCAATTATAAAATCATTCTTACGTGCCATAGTACAAGTTACCAAAAATTAATTGTTTGCTAAAATTTAGTAAAGAATAGCATAACTATTAAGTTTATGCAACCTCTATTTAATTTAAATTAAGATTTATTTACACTGGATGAAGTTTTGTATTATTTCAATATTGATTGAATCAAAATAAATTATATAATTATAGTCATAAAAATTTATGACTAGTCTTAAAAGTAAATGAAAAGGATAATCTACAATTTATACCAATCTATTATCAAAATGATAGATCACGATGGTGTTGAGCATTCTGGCTACATGTCATTTATGCTATTGGTTTCTATATTTCCTTTTTTTGTTTTCTTCTTAGCTTTCACTAGTTTTATAGGGGTTTCTGAAGTTGGTGAAAAATTTATACAATTGGCACTTGAGAATTTACCAGATGAATCTGTTTCCATTGTAAAAAATAGAATAAGCGAACTAATGGATTCTCCACCGCAAAGATTATTAACACTTGCTATCCTTGGAACTTTATGGACTTCCTCTTCATTTGTTGAATGCCTTAGAACCATACTAAATAGAGTATATGAGCTTAAAACACCACCAAATTACCTATTTAGAAGGTTTTTAAGCATATTACAATTTTTGCTAATCAGTTTGGTAATAGGTCTTGTAATGTTTTTACTCATCCTAATTCCCATTGGTCTTCAGAAAATGCCTCAATTTATGAACTATATAGAAGATTATACATATACGCTAAATATACTGAGATACACATTAATTGTAGTTTCATTGTTTTTCTCAGCTAGTGCTTTATATTACGTCATTCCCAATGTTTCATTATCATTTCTTGAAGTTATACCGGGCGCAGTACTTACAGTAATACTTTGGATTATGTGCGGATTTTTACTCTTTAGGTATATTGGATATTATAATCAGCTAAATATTGTTTATGGCTCTCTTGGAAGCATTATCATCACTCTGATATTTTTTTATATTGTAAATATGATTTTCATTATCGGAGCCGAATTTAATTTTCTGATGAAAAATAACTAAATTAGGGAAAAGTTCTTTCAAAATCCTAATCAATTAATGTATAGTCTAGTGCAATATAACATGAGGGAAAAATGTTTGACTATAACTTAGCCTTTGCTACTGAGCTTGAACAAATTAAAGCAGAAGGAAGATATAGGAATTTTGTTGGCCTAAAAAGGCAGGCGAATAATTTTCCCATGGCGTACTGGCAACCACTACAAAAAGAAGTGGTGATGTGGTGCATAAATGATTACTTAGGTATGAGTCAACACCCTGTGGTTGTTGACTCTGCCATAAAGTCTATATTAGATAACGGCGTAGGATCAGGAGGCACAAGAAATATAGGTGGAAACAACCTATCTATATTAGCTCTAGAACAAGAACTCGCAGATTTACATCAAAAGGATTCAGCTTTAGTTTTTACCTCTGGCTATGTATCAAACGATGCCACTTTAAGCGCACTAGCCAAAGTTATGCCTGATTTGGTGTTTTTTTCAGATGAGTATAATCATGCGTCAATGATAGCAGGGATTAAAAACTCAAAAGCTGAAAAATTAATTTATAAACATATTAACGCCGATCACTTAGAAGAATTACTAGAATCAGTAGATATAAATCGACCAAAAGTCATTGCCTTTGAATCTGCCTATTCAATGGATGGACTAATTTCACCAATAAAGAGAATATGTGAATTAGCAAAAAAATATAATGCTTTAACTTATATCGATGAGGTTCATAGCGTAGGACTTTACGGTCATAGAGGAGCAGGCATAGCAAATATGTTAGGTCTAGAGGGTGAAATAGATATTATACAAGGCACTTTGGCCAAAGCTTATGGTGTTATCGGTGGCTATATCACCGGCTCAAATCAACTAGTTGATGCTGTACGCTCAGTTTCAAGCGGTTTTATTTTTACAACTTCTCTACCGCCAGCAATTAGCGATGCAGCGAGAGCAAGTATAAATTACCTCAAGAATTCTGATGAAGAAAGAATAAAACACCAAACGGTGGTTACAAAGGTAAAAAATAGTTTAAAAGGCAACGGAATAAAATTTATAGAAAATAATAGCCATATTATTCCATTAATAATTGGAGATCCTGAATTAACTAGAAAAGCTTCAAATATCCTTCTTGAAAAACACAATATATTTGTTCAGCATATTAATTTCCCCACTGTCCCAAGGGGTACTGAGCGCTTGCGACTAACGCCTACCCCTGCTCATACTGAAGCAATGATTGAACACTTAAGCAAATCTCTGGTTAGCACTTTTCAAGATCTAAAAATTATGCAGCCAATTTTTGAAGCTGCCTAGCTGTGTTTGTTACCTATGTTTAATTTTCCTGATATTAATCCTATCGCCTTTAGCATTGGTCCTTTTTCTGTTACCTGGTACTCTTTATCTTACGTAGTAGGTATAATTTGTGGATGGAACTACCTTAATAAACTGATATCAACCAATAAAGAATCGAAAATTACTACAAAGAACATTGATGATTTCGTTTCCTGGGCAATCATAGGAATTGTCATTGGTGGTCGCTTGGGTTATGTATTGATTTATGACCCAATTAAATACTTACACTCTCCTATTGATATATTAAAAACTTACGAAGGCGGGATGTCATTTCATGGTGGAATAATTGGCTTTGCAATCTCAGCAATTATTTTTTGCCAGACAAACAAAATACCATTTTTACACTTCCTAGATGCAGTTTCAATTGTTGCGCCAATTGGTTTATTCTTAGGAAGAGTGGCTAACTTCATCAATGCTGAACTATATGGCAGAGTAACCGAAGTACCATGGGCGTTTGTGTTCCCAGGAAGCGATGGATTGCCAAGGCACCCTAGTCAACTATATGAAGCATTCTTAGAAGGAATTGTACTATTTATTATCCAAAGATACTCATATTCCACTATAGCAAGAAACAAACCTGGATATTTATCAGGCCAGTTTTTAATTCTTTATTCTATTTTTCGTATTCTTGTAGAATTTTTTAGGGAACCTGATTTTAAAGTTGGTTATCTATCTCACTATTTTACTATGGGGCAAGTTTTATGTATCCCAATGTTACTAATCGGCATGATATTAATTTATAAAAACTATAGAAATGGCAATAGACGCCAAGATAAGAAATATAATTGAAGCAGAAGGACATATAAAACTCGATAAGTTTATACAAGAAGCAATGTCCATCAACTCTGATTCTTATTATGTAAAAACACAAGAAATAGGAAACAATGGTGATTTCATCACCTCGCCTGAATTATCTCAATTATTTGGAGAAATGCTGGCATTATGGATCATTGAGCAATGGCAAAACTTAGGATTTCCAACAGAGTTTTGTTTATGTGAATTGGGACCAGGTAAAGGAAGTCTAATGAACGACATTCTAAGAACTATAGATAAAATTAGCAATATAACGACTAGCAAAATCAATATATTCTTATTTGATATAAACCCTTGGCTTATAAAAAAACAAAAGGAATTACTTCAGAGATATAATCAGAAAATCACATGGATAAAAAAGCTAAATGAGTTACCAAACATACCTACGATTATAATATCTAATGAATTTTTTGATGCTTTGCCAATAAAGCAATACACAATGATAAAAGATAAATGGTACGAGGTAACTTTAATTGTTGATCCAATCGATGGTCAGATCAAATTTGATAAGGTTGAAATAAACCAAGCACTCGCAAATTACCTAGCACTTGAACACATAAATGCCTCTGATGGAGCGGTGTTTGAAGAATCAATTGAATCATTATGTATTTTCAGAACAATTTGTGGACATATTAGTAGGAATAGCGGGGCAATAATAACTATTGATTATGGATATAATATAGATCCTAAGATTAGAACTAGAGCGCAGTACAACCCTACCCTGCAAGCAGTTAAAGATCACAAATATTGGCCTATAATTTCAAGCATTGGTGAAGCTGATTTGTCATCTCATGTAGATTTTTTTGCTCTTTTAAAAACCGCCAATGAATCAGGATTAACTGATATAAATTTCCTCACTCAAAGAGACTTTTTGTGTAAATATGGAATAATTACCAGATATAACGAATTGACAAAATTTGCTGTATTGGAAGAACAATCAATTTTAAATAACCAGCTTCACCGATTAATTGACGAAGATAAAATGGGTCTACTTTTTAAAGTGTTAGAGGTAAAATCATTTACTGAAAAATGATATGATCATAGATTTTATTATCATAAGATATTCCAAATATTTCAATCTATAATTGAAATATAATTCTCGTTTAAACACCTAAAATCTTACTACTTATATAAAAAATTTTTATTTGATAACCAAAGTAATATAGATTACAATCAAATACACTGAAGTTATTATACATCAAATTTAGATATAATTATTGTAGCTGGATTTTTAACTGTAAATTTAATCGTTGGGCTTCTTTCTGGGCGAGGTATAAAAAATATCCAACAATATTCTCTAGGTAACAGAAATTTTTCTACTGCAACCATCGTCGCAACCATTGCAGCAACTTGGATTGGTGGCTCCAATTTCAGCATTACAATAGCTGAGACTCATAAACAAGGAATATTCTTTCTATTATGCAGCCTAGCAGAAGCAGTATCTTTTGGGCTAATTGCTTATTTTTATGCTCCTCGCATGGCAGAATTTCTAGGTAAATTATCTATAGCCGAAGCGATGCATAGTATATATAAAAACAACTATGTGAGAGCTATAATAGCTATATTTAGCACAATCCCGGCCCTTGGCAGAATTGCAATGCAATTTTTGGTTATGCAAGCTTTGCTAAATTTGTGGCTTGGCATTCCTGGAGTATACGCCACTGCTATAAGTAGTTTAATAGTGATTATTTACTCTTCCTTTGGAGGTATAAAAGCGGTAACTTTTACTGATTTGATCCAATTTTTTGCTTTTGGCGTAGTTACTCCAATGACTGCATTTCTAATATGGAAATCGTTCAGCACTAACGACTTAATAGTCAATACACTAATGTCAGACCCATTGTTCCATTATGACTTAATTTCTGATTCTGAAAAACAAGGTATAAGTAGTACATTATATTTGTCTTTATTTTTAATGGTACCTCTTCTTGACCCAGCTATCTTTCAAAGAATATCAATGGCTAAAAATACACTACAAGTATCCAAATCTTTTATTATAGCTATATTCTTCATTCTTATTTGCGATGCACTAGTGCATACAGTTATTGGGGTTTTATTCCGTGCCGATACTAGTGTTATTAATCTACATGCAGACAATGTTATGCAATATGTAGTAGACCACTATTTAGGCTATGGGTTCAAAGGAATTTTTATTATCGGTATTATGGCAATGATTATGTCTACTGCTGACTCATACATCAACTCTTCAGCGGTACTACTTGGTTATGACTTACCAAAATCACTTGGAATAAAATTTACAGAACAATCTCAACTACGGTTAATAAGGTTTTCCTCTCTGTTTATTGGTCTTGCTTCTTTATTAGTGAGTTTATTTGCCAAGAATTTATTAGATTTACTCTTGTCTGTGTATAGTTTTTATATGCCAATTGTCACTCTGCCTTTTACATTAGCTATTTTCGGTTTTCGTAGTACCGCTAAGGCTTTATTGATTGGCATGATTGCTGGATTTATTACTGTAGTTTATTTTGAATTATTCTCAGATAAGTATAACATAATATCTGGTATACCTGGCACGTTAATTAGCTTTATATTTTTTACAGGAAGTCATTATATACTAGGTCAAAAAGGTGGATGGGTTGGTATAAAAAACCAAGAACCTCTTAATACCATAAGACTAGTAAGAAAAAGAAAATTCCATTCTTTCATTCAATCCATGAGGAACCTCAACTTAGTAAAATATTGCCAAAATAACACCCCAAAAGAAGATAGGATTTTCGTCTATTTTGGATTATTCTGCATAGTAGCTTTATTCTCCTATGCCTACTCACTTCCAAGAAATACACAACAAGAATACGCCGTTATACTAAATTCTATCTACTATTCAGTATTAACCTTATCCACCATATTTGTTACTTATCCATTTTGGTCAGAAAAATACCGAAGCCAAGTATTTATATCAATTTTATGGAATATAGCAGTATTCTATAATTTAGCCTTTAGCAGTAGCTTGCTAGTTATAATTGGTCAATTTAATCAAACGCAAATAACTATCCTAATGGCAAGTTTGATTACTATAGCAATCTTAATGCGTTGGCAAATTGCTATATTAATGATTATAGGTGGTGTACTAACAAGTATTCAATTTTACAAAATGTGCATGGGAATAAGTGTTTTACCAGAGTATCTTGATGGTTTGCAATTCAAGATAACATATTCATTGCTACTTCTAATAGGAATACTAATTGCTTTCTTAAAACCTAAGCAACAATATCAAGAATTAACAGAGGAAAATAACTTATTTTTATCTAGCAAGGTTGGAGACCAAAAGAAAGAATTAACTAGATTATATGAGCTTAAGAATGAATTCCTAAGAAACCTTGAACACGAAGCACATACACCAATCACTGGTATTACTAGTATGGGACAAGTGTTATGGGAAAAATATGATAAATTCACAGAAAAACAAAAACGCCAAGCTACACAAGAAATTGCAAAAAGTTCTGAGCGATTAACTAGTTTAGTCAATAATTTGATTGATTTATCAAAACTTGAAAATATTAACTACAAACTAAACAAAACTTCAGTAAACTTAACTAATCTAGTCTACAAAAGATTAGAAATTTGTAGGAAATTATACACCGAAGAAAAAAATAAAGAAAATCAGAATTTTGATCTCAATATTGAGGGTAAATTGATTATCTCATGCGATGAATATTACATCTCGCGCACTATTGACAATATTATTATTAACGCTATCCAATACTGCAAAAAAGGAACTATTACTATCACACTAAAATCAACAAAAGAAAATAATATTGAATTCAGTGTACAAGACGAAGGAATTGGTATTCCAAAAGAAGAATTACTCGATATTTTTGACCCGTTTACAGTGAGCTCCAAGACTAAAACTCCATCTGGTGGAAGAGGTATAGGATTAACTTTGTGCAAAAAGGTTGTCACCGCCCATAATGGTGAAATTACTGCTAATAGTACTAAAGATAAAGGTTCTCTATTCCGCGTTATTTTACCAAAATAATAACTCATAATATTAAGCCGGTAATTAATCCTTGCTCAAGTGTACAATTTACTACCTATGACAGGTACGGTACGTGAGCCATAACTGGCTCAGACTAAGCCAGTTACGAACTGTTTGTTTGTGATTTATAACTTAAGTACTCTTTTGCGACTTTACATTGACACTTGTTTTGAAGTACTTTTGCCACTCATACCTAAAGCCTTAGTTATTTCTGTTTTAACAGCTTTTGCTGCAGCCCCTAGTTCTTTCCACGCTTTTTTAAAGAACTCTTTTGTATCATTTACAAAAGCTTTCACTGCCTTTGAAGCTGCGTCAAAAAACTTACCAAATTCTTTACTAATACCTGATTTGAATGCTTTGAATTCTTTTGCCAATTCACCAAAGGCTTTTTCCAAATCACCTCCTCCCATTGCCTTTTTAAATGCATTCTTTGCTTGAACATACCCAGGGCTCAGTTCAGCTTTAAGCTTTTCTGCTCCTTGTGTCATCTCATCAAACATATCTTCTAGACCTCTTTCTAGCTGTTTTTGAGTACTAGGCTCTCCATGCACAAGATCTTCGACAGCTCTTTTTGCACCTTTCTTGGCACCTTTTGCAGCATGCTCAACTTTTACTGTCTTTTTACCCATATTTGCTCCAACAAGCTCAGCTTCACCCTTTAGTTTTACCATAAGTTTTTTCATAAATTTACTCCAATATTATATTTCTTATGCACAAGTAATGTTATTAGTATACAATATCTTTTTCAACTAATAGATGAATTTTTGTTCATAATGAAATTAGGATAGTTCCATTATTGCTTCCTCAAGTAATTTTATTTGATCTCTTATTTCTGCAGCTTTCTCGAATTCTAAATCTTTTGCTGCTTGCCTCATTTCCTTACGTAACTTTTCTATAGTTTTTTCTAGCGCTATAGGATCAGTTATAATCTGCTTACTATCTTTCTTGCCAATTTTATTTTCGATTTTTTGTAATTCATCAAGTGCATGAACCCTAGTAGAAACTGTTTGTGGAGTAATATTATGTTTAATATTATATTCAATTTGGGCTTCTCTTCTCCTATTTGTCTCTGATAAAGCTTTGGTCAGGGAATTCGTCATTTTATCGGCGTATAACAATACCCTACCCTTAACATTTCTTGCAGCCCTACCGATTGTTTGTATAAGAGAAGTTTCTGATCGTAAAAAACCTTCTTTATCAGCGTCTAATATTGCAACAAGACCACATTCTGGTATGTCAAGCCCTTCTCTTAACAGATTAACTCCCACAATAATATCAATTTCACCTTGCCTTAAATTTCGAATAATCTCAATTCTTTCTAATGTTTGAATGCTAGAATGAAGATATGTTACTTTATGACCAAGCTCAGTAAGATAGTTACTCAAATCTTCAGCCATTTTTTTAGTCAATGTAGTAACTAGAATTCTTAAACCACTTTTGACAGTTAAATTAATCTCTCCTATTAGATCTTCTACCTGAGTTTCAGCTGGCCTTACTTCGCATACTGGATCTATCAATCCAGTTGGTCTGACAATTAGCTCAATTACTTCTCCTTTTGTCTGCTCAAGCTCAAATGGGCCAGGTGTAGCTGAGACAAATATAGTTTGGGGACGTAAATCAAGCCACTCTTCAAACTTAAGAGGCCTATTATCAAGCGCTGAAGGCAAACGAAAACCATAATCAACTAGCGTAGTTTTTCTTGCTCGATCACCATTATACATTGCCCTTAGTTGCGGCACCATAACATGCGATTCATCAATGAATAAAACGGCATCTTTAGGTAGGTATTCAAATAAGGTTGGAGGCGGCATTCCTGCAGCTCTACCAGTTAAAAAACGTGAGTAGTTTTCTATACCTTTACATACCCCGGTTGCTTGAAGCATTTCAATATCATACTGCGTTCTTTGATTCAACCTTGAAGCTTCAAGGAGCATCCCCTGCTCTTTAAGAAAAATCAACCTTTCTTCTAGTTCTTGTGCAATTCCTTCAATAGCTTTTTTAATCACAGGCTCTGGAGTAACAAAGTGAGAATTAGCGTATAGAGTAACATCATCAAACTTTCTAAATTTTTCACCAGTCAATGGGTCAAATTCGCTGATTTGCTCAAGTTCATTACCAAAGAACGATAACCTCCAGGCACGAGTTGCATAATGTGAAGGAAATATATCAATATTTTCGCCAGTAACTTTAAAAGTCCCACGTTCAAATGCTATATCATTTCTTTCGTACTGCAAGTCAACTAATTGAGCCAAAAAATCTTGTCTTTTATAATCAGAACCAACTTTTAATTTTAAAGTCATTTGATAATATAGCTCTGGTGATCCAAGGCCATAAATACACGAAACGGATGATACAACGATCACATCCCTCCTTTCCATTAATGACCTAGTAGCCGAGTGACGGAGCAAATCAATTTGCTCATTAATTGATGAATCTTTTTCTATAAACGTATCTGTTCTAGGTATATAAGCTTCTGGCTGGTAGTAGTCGTAATAAGATACAAAATACTCAACAGCGTTATTTGGAAATAGCTCCTTCATTTCTGAATATAATTGTGCAGCTAACGTCTTATTATGAGCCATTATCAGGGCTGGTCTTTGTGTTTTCTCTATTACATTAGCCATAGTAAAAGTTTTACCTGAACCAGTAATACCAAGTAGCATTTGCGATTTCTCATCCGCTTTTAACCTGGAAACTAATTGCTCTATTGCCTTTGGTTGATCACCGCTAGGTGAATATGCTGAGACGATTTTAAATCCTTGCGTTGACATGAAGATAATTTAGCTTAAAATGCTTTATTATAAACACTTATCAAAAGTAATAACATGAAAAAAGTTGTAATATACACTACCAAAGTTTGTCCATATTGTGTAAGAGCAAAAGCACTCCTTGATAGAAAGAAAGTAACATATGAAGAAATTAGTGTTGAAGATGAAAAAGAAAGGGAAAAAATGATTATCAAAGCATCAGGTCGTCGTACTGTGCCACAAATTTTTATTGGTGATTTCCACGTAGGTGGTTGCGATGATCTTCACGCCCTTGATGCACAAGGAAAACTGGATAAATTATTGGTATAAACATAAGGAGGTTTTATGGCTAGACGTAAATCTGATTCACAAAGTGAATTTATCTATTCCGCTGTTTTTCATATGAGAAAAACGCAGCATGAAATAAGAGATGATCAAAATGTGGTTTTAAAATTAATGAAAGAGGTACCAAGCAACTTTCCTGATTTCACTTTTGATAATTTGGCTAGAGATTGCAGGGAACACATAACAAAACAAAGGGTAAAAATAGCTGAATTATCAAAAGTAACCTCTAAATCAAAAATCCACGGCATTAATTCTCATAAACTCCTTGAAGCATCTGATGGAGGTTTGGATTTTTGTACAGATGAGAATATTAGTGCTCTTCTTAGTGGACGCCTTCCATCTTCATATAATAACGATATACCAACTGGAGAATTACCAAGATTAGGCGTTGGTCCATACTGGGGAACTGCAAAACCAGTGTTCGTAAATTTTAACTTTGGCATTATATCAAGCTTTCTTACTGGTCAAAAAATAAATCATGCCACTATAGGGCAATCTAGTATTTTTCATAGTTTCCCAATGCCAGAAGGTTTTGTACCAAGTGGAGACAATGACGTAATGTGGCTATCATCAAGAGCGTCTCAGTATTTTTTAACAGTACCGCATTGTGGGTATTCTTGGGGTGGAGACAGAACAAATCTCAAATTATATAGACCGCAGGACTGTACATCATTTTTAGAAATGGTATATTCACTACCACCTGCTACTGCAAGCTCAGCAGACTTATATCTAGCAGCGCAATCTGGTGTGGGAGTAGATCCAGATACTATTGTAGCTGATTGGAGCAAAAGTTCTTCAGGTTCGCTAGTTAAGTTATTCAATATAAACAAGAGTCCAAGTCACGGTGATATTATGGTCGCCAGAACATTTAATGCATTAAAACCATCAGGAACAATAGGCTCTGGTGGGCATGCAGGTATTGTGCTCTACCAAGAAAGTAGCACCGACTTTATAACCCTAGCTTATAATAGAAATATGCCGTTTATGGATGGTTTTGGAATTGAAAAAAGAACTTGTTTGAATAATAGCGAGAAACAAACATTTTTTTTATCAAGAAATCCTGATGGCATTAGTCTTCCAGAAGAATGTCCTATATTTGATCCAAGAGATATAGCTTCATATGTGAGCGCCATAGATAAACAAATAAGTCCTGATATTCATCTTTCAGGTGAAGACAGCTGGATGAATGAAGTAGATTAAATTAGGATGTTTCACACTCATCTTAAAATAGGTTTTTAAAAATATTTACTACACGCAGTAAGGTATGAATATCCTGTAAAGATAGTCAAAATAGCTGCAATCCAAAGAAGAATATGACCTATTAGGTCAACATAAGCAAAACCAGAACCAACGGAGCCAACAAGGAGTGTCGTCATGGCGACCATTTGAATTGTAGTTTTGATTTTAGCCAATTGTGTTACAGGAACACTAACGTGAACTTGCGCCAAGAACTCTCTAAAACCAGCAACTACAAGTTCTCTTGCCAATATTAACAAACACGGTATTTCATCGGCCCTATTATCATGTACTAGCATGATCAATACGCACCCAACAAGTACTTTATCTGCTATCGGATCAAACATCTTACCGAAACTTGATGTAAGGTTATATTTTCTGGCTAAATAGCCATCAAAAAAGTCTGTAAGACTTGCGATTGCGAATAAAACACCTCCAAGGCGGTGAGCAAAAACTGAATCTTCAAAATAAAAAGTCATTACTATTATCGGAATTGATGCCAGACGTAAGATAGTTAGAAAATTAGGTAAATTCTTGTCAATGTGCATATCACCTATTTTTTAAATCAAATTGAATTATTGGAAGCATCAATCCAGGAGTTATTTTGCATGCCTTCTCACCAATTATATATCCGCCCTTTTTAATATAAAACCCAACAGCGTTTGGCTCTGATAAAAATTTTAAAGTCTTAATACTTACCTTAATTTCATCAATTACTTTGTGCCATAAGTTACTCCCAACTCCTTTTTTTATAAAATCTGGAGCAACGTATAATCTAGCAGGATTTAACCCATTTTCATCATTATTATGACTTACATAAAAAAAACCAATTAAATTACCCTGTGTTTGAGCAGTATAGCATATTGAGTCGTCTAAACTGTCCTTTGTCATTCTGAGCAAATCAACAAGCCCATTTACCTCTTTCTCACTTCTATTCCAGATTGCAGTTGATCTCTTAAGAAGACTATTAAGATCATCAATATCCCCTGAATTTGCTAATCTAATTTGGTATCCCTTATCCATCTTATATATTTAAACATTTGTCCATATGTCAAAGTCGTAAACAATAAAGCAATATATGTCAATAAACAACTAAGTAACCACTAATAGAATTTTGTGTTGTAAAACCTTGATGAGTATAATAACTATTTATAAAAGTAATAAACTAAAAAATATTTGATCAATGACGCAATTTTATAACAATGCTGAACATGCTCTAGAAGGTGTTTTAAAAGATGGAATGTTAATTCACGCTGGAGGTTTTGGGCTTTGCGGCATACCAGAGAATATTATTGCGGCTATTGCAAAATCTGGAGTCAAAAATTTGACTATTGTCAGTAATAATTGTGGCGTTGATGACTTTGGTCTAGGAATATTGCTAAAAAATGGCCAAATAAAGAAAATGATTTCATCATATGTAGGTGAAAATAAAATTTTTGAGCAAATGTATCTAGATGGAACACTAGAACTAGAACTTAACCCTCAAGGTACGCTTGCGGAACGTATACGAGCTGCAGGCGCTGGTATTCCTGCTTTTTACACTAAAACTGGGGTTGGAACACTAGTTGCAGAAGGCAAAGAAGTAAAAGAATTTAATGGTCAACAATTCCTGCTTGAGCGCAGTATTTTTGCTGATCTTGCTATCATTAAAGGGCACAAGGCAGATAAATTTGGTAATGTAATGTATAACAAAACCGCCAGAAACTTTAACCCTATCATGGCAACAGCTGCAAAAGTAACAATTTGCGAAGTAGAAGAGATAGTTGATATCGGGCAACTTGCCACTGACTCTATACACAGTCCAGCTATTTATATCCATAGACTTTTTAAAGGCTCAAACTACGAAAAACGAATAGAAAAAGTAACCGTAAGAAAAAAAGGAGAAAATTGATATGTCCTGGTCAGTAGATGATATGTGTAAAATTGCAGCTGAACTCGAAATCAGAGATGGGCAGTTTATCAATTTAGGAATTGGGTTGCCTACAAATATACCCAATTTTATTCCGACACAAGTGAAAGTTTGTTTTCAAAGTGAAAATGGTATGCTTGGTATGGGACCATTTCCGTATGAAGGCGAAGAAGATCCTGATTTAATAAATGCTGGAAAGCAAACAATCACGGCTCTTCCTGAAAGCAGTTATTTTAATAGCGCCGAATCATTCGCTATGATTAGAGGAAGCCATATTGATTTAACAATACTTGGGGCACTAGAAGTATCCACAAAAGGCGATTTAGCTAATTGGGCAATACCAGGTAAAATGATTAAAGGCATGGGTGGGGCAATGGATTTAGTGGCAAACATCAAAAGAGTAGTTATCCTAATGACGCACAATTCTAAGGATGGTGAACCAAAACTAGTTGATAAATGTAGCCTACCGCTCACAGGAGTTGGAGTTGTTGACAGAATCATCACTGACATTGGAGTCTTTGATGTTGTGGCCGAAGGGCTTAAACTAATCAAAAAATCCAATGAAGTAACTTATCAGGAAATAGTCGATAGGAGCTCCGCTAAAATTATAAATGCTCTCTAGGTAAAATTCTAAAAAAAACGCTATGCTTAAAAAATTAATACTCAACTGGGCAGGTCTTTCTTTTTTAATAATTCAAGTGATTTTACTTTCTTCTTGTAGCAATAATATTTACCCGACAAAAATAGTAGAATATAACTTACATGAACCTTTATCATTCCCTAATCAGAAAAAAATAGTGCTAGTTGGTGGATGCTTTGATGTCTTGCATTATGGTCATATAAATTTTTTAAAAAATGCAAAATCTGCAGGTGATATATTAGTTGTTGCTTTAGAGCCCGATGAAACTATTTCTTTATATAAAAAACGCACTCCCATACATACACAATCTCAGCGAGCGACAAATCTTGCAGCAATAAAGTATGTAGATTATGTCTTATTACTGCCTTCATTAAAGGGTTTTAGGGACTATAACCAGCTTGTTCAAGATATTAAACCTGATATTATTGCTGTTACAGCTAATGACCCACAAATTAAAAATAAGCAAATCCAAGCTGATAGTATTAATGCCAGCTTAAGAATTGTTATAGATAGAATAGACGGGTTTTCTACTTCCAAAATTGTTTCTAAAAAATAAACTATATTAATTCAGATATTATAAATTAATAAATATTAGGTATTTTGAATTCTAAAACCTGCGCCTGGGATGACTGTATTTTTACTCTTCCAGGGCGTAGGTCCTAGGATCCAAAAGAATTGAAAATTAATGGCTTTAAGTAATGGACCCCAAATCAAGTTTGGGATAGCTATAAAAACGCTAGGAATAACTAAGTTTGCCTTCAAAACACTTTTTCAAACTCATTTTTTATAATCGTATCAAAATCTTTTAATGCTATTTTAATACCAAGATCCTCAAGAGAGGTAACCGGCAAATCAGAAATTCCGCATGGAATAATTCCCTTATATTTTAATATATTTGGGTTAATATTTACTGAAATACCATGAAAGGTAACCCATTTTCTTACCCGAATACCAATAGCACCAATTTTGGCATCAATATCATCTTTTTGGGTCCAAATTCCAACTTTTCCTGCAATGGTATAGGCATCAATACCAATGATTTTCAGAGAGTTTATAATCCACTGTTCAAGGTGTCTGACATATTGTTTTATATCTTTTTGTCTTATTGACAAGTTAAGTACTGGGTATATCACCCTTTGACCTGGGCCATGGTAGGTAATTCTTCCTCCTCTACCGGTATTAATAATAGGAATATTGCCAAGATCTATTATATCTCCTCTTGAGGAATTAGTGCCAGCAGTATAAACATCCTGATGTTCTACTAGATATACAGCTTCTGAGTTTTTGTGATTAATAATAGATTCTACTCTATTTTCCATTGTATCAAGCATTGTATTATATGCTGACAATCCAGGTACTGTAATCCACTCTGGCTTTACGCTAATTTTCATTTTCTACCAAATAGCTTCTCTATATCCTTCAGTTTTAGCTCTACATAGGTTTGCCTTCCATGATTGCATTGACCAGAGAATGGAGTGTTTTCCATCTGACGAAGTAGCACATTCATTTCTTCATAATTCAGTTTTCTTCCAGCTCTTATTGCATAATGACAGGCATATGTTTCTGTTATTTCCTCGATAAGCTCCGTCAGCGCTATGTTCTCACCCATAGCGAGCAAGTGATCAGAAATATCATGTATTAATTTAACAACATCTGCTCCCCCTATAAGATGCGGCACTTCTGAAACTATTATTGATTTATCGCCAAATTTATCAACACTCAACCCTAGTTTCTCTAGCGCAAGCTTATTATCATTTATCAAATCAGCTCTATGAGAATCTGGCAATTCAACAATTGTTGGCATAAGTAAGCGCTGCTTAATAAGACCATTTTTCTCAATTTGTTTTTTTATCTCCTCATACCCTATTCTTTCTGCAGCTGCATGTTGATCTGTAATGATTATGCTATCATCTGTCTGAGATATAATATATGTACCATGAAATTGAGCCTTAGCCACACCAAGAGGAAACTGCTTATCTTGAGTATGTATTTCATTTTCTTGATATTGCTCAACTTCATTTTTGGCAATTGGAGTAGTTGCACTTAATCCCTGATTACTTGCGACTATATAGTCAGAACGAATATATCCCTTCCCTTTGGCGGTAGTAGTTTGTGGTAACGAAAATCTTGGTATACTTGCTTTCTCATTAAACAACTGCCTGTTATCACTAGATCCTTGTGACATATAATTAATTGCCCTTGAAGACGCAACATTTGATACTTGATTACTTGTTTTATTAAGTGCTTCTCTGATTGCATTTATAGTGACACTTCTTACAAGGTTTGGGTCATGAAATCTGACTTCATTTTTTGCTGGATGTACGTTAACATCAACAAAATGTGGCTCAATTTCAATAAAAATTACTGATAAGGGGTGTCTATCTCTTGCTAAGTAATCTTGGTAAGCCACTTTAAGCGCTACATTCAGTATTTTATCTTTTACTGGTCTATTATTTACAAATAAATATTGCTCATCGGCTGAAGCTCTGTTAAATGTAGGAAGAGATGTAAAGCCTTTGATACGTATGTTATTGCTAGCAAAATCAATATCTGCAACATTTTCAATAAATTCTTTTCCCATAATTTCGGCTACCCTATTTTGTAGCGAATTCTCATCAGTGACACTAGAAACATCAATTATAGTTTTCCCTTCATGAGATAATTTTATCGAAACATTATGATTGGCAAGTGCAATTTTCTTAACAACCAATATTATTGATGCAAGTTCCGTTTTATCTGACCTTAAGAATTTAAGCCGAGCAGGAGTTGCATAAAATAAATCTCTGACTTCAACTGTAGTTCCTTCAGTTAAATTTGAAATTATTGTATCAGAAATTTTTCCTCCACTAATAGTAAGACTATAAGCAGTAGTTGCAGTTTGGTGTTTTGAAGAGATTTTAAACTTACTTATTGCACCAATTGATGGAAGCGCCTCACCTCTAAAACCAAAGCTATTAATATTTAATAAATCATCTTCATCTAGTTTTGAAGTAGCATGACGCAAAATGGCAAGTTCTAGCTCTTCTTTAAGCATTCCTGTGCCATTATCGTGGATGATAATTAGATTCTTGCCTGCACCTTCTATCAAAATAGATATTTTATTAGCACCAGCATCAATCGCATTTTCTACTAATTCCTTGACAACAGAGGCTGGTCTTTCAATTACCTCACCAGCTGCAATTTTATTGATCGTGCTATTGGATAGTATTTTTATAGGCATTGTTTTTAAGTAAATTTTAGAAGTTAAAATTATATCTAAGATGTCACGTTCTTACGACTTAAGATATATACCGATAAACATATCATGAATATAGCAGAAATAAAATAAAGAATCGGTAACCACGTTACACCTGACACCTTATACAAATAGGTACTTACATAAGCCGTTGGCGCAGAAATCAAGACTGAACCAACAGCATGGCTTAATGAAAATAGTCTATACCTTATTGGCATTGGAATAGATTGTTTAAAAATTACCGCTGCTGGCATAAGGACAAAAGGTATAACACAATTGATAGCTATAAAAACATAAGCACTAAATTGCATTTTAGAAGTATAAGCACACAGCACTACTAGTATAATCAATAATAGCGCTCCACTAAGTAAAGTAGTTTTTAATCTTCCGATTTTATCTGCGATATAACCACCTATTACAGAGAATATCATGTAAGATACTATTCCTAAGGTAATGATTTTTTGTATATAATGCCTTGATTCCGTCGCAAGAATTTCATAGTTATATGTACCAAAAAATACTATTAAAAATTGTGTAGTACTACCAATACTACCTGCAAGAATCGTACAAGTTAGGAATAATTTCCAGTTTTCTTTAATAATTTTATAAAAAGAGATTGATGAATATTTGTGATAATCATCGCTATCCATAACCTTTATATTATCTTTAAAATCAGTAATTTTCATAGCTATTATAACAATTAAGCTGAGTATAGAGCCAATTAAGAAACTATACCGCCAAACTAAGCTTGTTTCATTGTTAAGAGTAAAGTACCATGCTGATAATGAAGCAGATAAAGATCCAGCCAAAGTGAAAATAGTGGTAAATCCAACTCCTAAACACTTGTTTTTTTCTGATATGTGCTCATATATGTATATTCTGACACCATCTGAGCCACCAGTGACGAATGTACATATGGCCATACGACAGATAAGCAGACTAGCACAGGCAAGCCCTCCTATTTGCTGATAAGAAGGCGTAGCAAACAAGACAAAAGATGCTATGGCAGTGCCAATCAAGCTTATTTTAAAGCTATTTGATCTACCTTTTAAGTCTCCTATTTTACCAAGGACTATTGATCCAATTGGCTTTGCAACCATTGCAATAGACATTACTAAGTAGGTATTTAAAAGCTGAGTGACCACCTCATCTACTGGAAAAAAATAGGTAGATATATTTGCCGCCATGAAACCAAACAAGTGGTAATCATAGTATTGAACAAATACAGTTAATACTGAGATAATAAAGTTAGTTTTTGTCAATTAAAGCTGCTAATTTATTGTAATTTGAATGTTTTACCACAGTATGGGCAATCTATTTTTTTTAGTTCTGGATCAATCTCTAAGTATATTTTTGGATGATCATAGGGATAATCTTTACCCTGACAAGACACAGAGGTTTGGTAATTTTTTTCAGATTCTTTAGATTGCATTGTTTTGGCTTTTTAAAATTCTAAATTTCACTACTATTATACATATGAATTCATAATATAAAATAAATTATTTAGGTACAAGACAATGAAAAATAAAGTGGTGTTAATAACTGGTTCTACAAGCGGTATAGGTCTAGGAATTGCAAAAAAATTTGCAAGTGACAGCGCTAAGGTAGTAATTAATGGCTTTAGTTCAAAAGATCAATCAGAAGATATTGTTAAAGATTTAAAAAAAATTGGTGCTACTGATGTACTTTTTGACGGTGCTGATTTATCAAAGCCAGATGAAATTGACAATATGTTTAAAAAAGTGAGCAAAACATTTGGCGGAGTTGATGTACTGATCAATAATGCTGGTATTCAGTTTGTATCACCTATTGAAGATTTTCCGCCAGAAAAATTGGAGGCAATAATAAGGATTGACTTAATTTCGTGCCTTTATACAGTTAAAAACGCTATACCTTATATGAAAAAAAATAAATGGGGCCGAATAATTAACATTGCTTCTGCACATGCTCTTGTTGCTTCTCCTTATAAATCTGCCTATGTTGCAGCAAAACATGGCTTACTTGGTTTTACCAAATCTGTAGCGCTTGAAGTAGCACGAGAAGGAATTACAGTTAATGCAATTTGCCCTGGTTATGTAAAAACCCCGCTAGTACTAGGCCAAATAGCCGACACAGCAAAAGCTAGAAACATGACTGAAGACGAAGTGATAGAGAAGGTAATTTTGGCCGCACAAGCAACCAAAAAATTTGTTGAAATAGAAGAAATTGCCGGTTTTGCTTATTTTCTATGTGGCAATGAGGCAAATTCTATTACTGGCGCTGCACTACCAATAGATGGTGCTTGGACAGCGCAATAGTAAGTTTGTTTTTCAAGAAAGAATAGAAAGTTACCCATGGTACATAAATCCAGCTCTAAACGCTCTAAGCCACCCACTCCTTACAGCATCCCGAGCTTGACCCGGGATCCAAAAGGCATTAAGGTTATGACGGCTTTAAGGGTGGATCCTGTATCAAGTACAGAATGACTAAGACATAGTCTAGCTCAACAATTACGGTTTATTTTTAAACAGGAGAAGAGGCAATAAGATCTCCATAGTTCTCTTTAATTTTAAGCAAATCAAACCAAGTTACCTTTTTTTGCATTGGTTGCCTTAATAAATATGCTGGGTGAAATATAGCAGTAGTAGTAATTACATCCGTAAGGTACTGATTAGTGTATGGATAATCATTTTGACGAATAAATGTAATACCTTGATTCTTTCCTAGCAAAGATGTTGTAGCAGTACTACCAACCAATATGATCAATTTTGGCTTAATTAAAGCAATGTGCTTCTCTACAAAAGGCCTGCATATGCTGATTTCATGATCAGTAGGCTTTCTGTTTGCGGGTGGCCGCCAAAATATAGTATTCGTTATATAAGCATTTTTTGTTCTTGATATACCTATTGCTGCAAGCATGTTATCTAATAATTTGCCACTTTCACCGCAAAATGGTATTCCCTTCTCATCCTCTGTTGCCCCTGGTGCCTCGCCAATTAACATAATTTCTGCACTCTCTATACCATCTGCAAAAACTGTATTTGTGGCAAAGTTTTTTAGCTCACAGCCTTCAAAATTTTCAACTATTTGCCGAAGCTCAAGTATAGAAGATGCTTTATTAGCCAAAACTCTTGATTCTATCTCAAGATTATTCTGATCTAATACATTGTTTTTGCCTACCGCTTTACTCTTTGGTACGTTTTCATGAATCTTAGACAAAGATATATCTTTTTCTGAATTGATATCTTTAACCAAATTTTTACTATCTTTTTCTAGAGAAAAATAATAGTCTACTCCCATTTCATTTAACCATTTAATATAAGCAGTTCTTTGATAGTAATCTTTCATATGCAGTTTAATCCATGGAAAAAATCAAATACATAATACCAGATTATTTAAACAAGCAAAGGGTTGATAAAGCAATTGCGGAATTACTACCTAATTCTTCTCGCTCTCAAATTCAAAAAGCAATAAAAACCGGGCTATTATACATCAATAACACTCCTGTACTAAGTATTGCAGCCAAAGTTTTTGAGAATGATGTAATAGAATTATCGTTATGCAAACCGGACACTTCAGATATCACGCCATCAGATATACCTCTAGACATTGTATATGAAGATGAAGATGTTATTGTAATAAATAAAAATTCACACACTACTGTTCATCCTGGGGCAGGCAATCACACTGATACCCTGGTAAATGCACTGCTTTTTTATACCAAAAACCTCTCAAGCATAGGTGGAGAATTTAGACCAGGTATAGTTCATAGACTGGATAAGAATACCTCTGGTTTGATGGTAGTAGCAAAAAATAACTTTGCCCATACAAACCTTGCAGATCAAATAAAAAATGATGAATTAATAAGAAAATATAAAGCACTGGTTTGGGGTATAATCAAACCAACCGAAGGTACTATTGACCTAAATATTGGGCGAAGCAAATTAGATAGAAAAAAGATGGGCATATACAGGGTCGGTGGCAAACGTGCAATTACACATTATAAAACTCTTGAAATACTAGTTAATGGCCAATTTAGTTTAGTTGAATGTCAACTTGAAACCGGCAGAACGCACCAAATACGAGTGCATTTGAGTCATTTTGGACACTCGATTGTTGGCGACCAAACTTATGGTAATAATGCAAGGAAATTACTCAACGTACAAGATGGTCTTAGAGATATTCTTACCAACTTTAATCATCAAGCATTACACTCTTACTATATTAGCTTTATTCATCCAGTAAAAAAAGTGAGATTAGAGTTTGAAAAAGAACTACCAGACGATTATAATTTCTTGCTTGAAAGCATAATAAGTGCTTTGGATAAAAATTAACGATAATTTAAGTAGATAAATAATGAAACCCTTTAAAATTTTTGCTCTAATCTTGGCGCTATTTGCAACTGTTTCTTGTTCTAAAAAAGAGGAAAATTTGTGGATAGTTGGGACCAGTGCCGATAACCCACCATATGAATTTCTTAAAGATGGCGAAATTCAAGGCTTTGATATCGACTTGATGATCGAAATAGCAAAACATCTTGGAAAAAAAATAGAATTTAAAAACATGGAATTTCATGGCCTTCTTGCTGCTCTAGCAAGCAAAAATATTGATATGTCAATTGCGGCCATGTCAGTCACACCTGAAAGATTAGCTAGAGTAGATTTCTCTATCCCTTACACTGACTCAAAAATAGCTGTGTTGTACCGTATTGATAGTAATTTTACTGAGCCATCTGATTTCAAAGATCATATGATAGGAGCACAACTTGGAACTATATGGACGCTAATTGCACATGATATGTCTATCAAATATTCTTTCAGAACTAAATCTTTAGCTAGTAACTTAATGTTAGTAGAAGAATTAAAAAATGGTAGAATTGATGGAGTTATGCTTGAAGAATCACAAGTGCAGAAGTTTGTTGAAAAAAATAACGGACTTGCAGGACTTTCAATACCACAATATGGCTCATCTTTTTCAATTGCACTACCTAAAGGGAGCGAAGATAAGAAGAACATTGATCATACTATTAAATCCTTAAGAAGTAATGGCACCATTGCTTCTCTTGCTAAAAAGTGGGGTCTAGTTGGTGCAGAGTAAAGAATTTAAACAGGCAGTTGGCAAATTTCCCACTGGAGTTTGTGTAATAACAACTTCTAATTCAGATAAATTGTGGGGTTTTACTGCCAACTCGTTTGTTTCAGTTTCACTCACTCCCCCTTTAATTTCATTTTGTCTTAACACTGACGCAGCAAGTCTAGAAGCATTTAAAAACAGTAAATTTTTTGTTGTCAATATACTATCTTCAACGCAAGAAGCTATCGCCAAGAATTTTGCGCAGCCAGCCAAAGATAAATTTGCTAATATAAATTACAAAATTGATGATCATACACAATCACCGTATTTAGCAGACTCTGCTAGTATCTTGTTTTGCAGAAAAAAAGAACAAATTATATGTGGTGATCATTATATTTTCATAGGAGAAGTAACAGATACACAAATAGACGAAAATAAAAATCCACTCCTATATTTTGCAAGAAGTTTTAGAGAAATAAAATGAGCGTAATCAATATTACCTTAAACGGTTCAACGGGAAAAATGGGCATGGCATTTACAGATGCTGTAATAAAGAGAAAAATACAAGAACTTGAGATCAAACATAAAACTGGAAGTAATACAAAGCTAGCAGATTTAATTACTTACTGCAAGGGAAGTGATATTTTGGTTGATTTCTCAGTACCAGAGAGTATTTATAACATAATAAATGCGGCAAAAACCACTGGAATCAAGCTATTTATCGGTACGACTGGTTTAAGCACTGAGCAATTAAATGATTTGAAGAATGTTGCTAAAACTAACTCTGTATTATTTGCTCCAAATGCAAGTATTGGTGCTAATTTATTGGCTAAAATTGCAACTACAGTAGCCATAGCAAATGAAGAGTCTGATGTTGAGATAATTGACACTCATCACCGCTACAAAAAGGATGCCCCATCCGGTATGTCTTTAATGATTGGACAATCAATAGCAAACGCCAGGAATTTAGACTTTAAAAAAAACGCAATTTTTCAAAGGACCAAGAACCAAACTAGGCAAAATAACGAAATTGGTTTCTCTTCTGTCAGAGCTGGAGGAATTTTTGGTGATTGCCAAGTCATTTTTGCTGACGATGATGAGGTAATATCGCTGGAATATAGAGCTTTATCACGAGACGCCTTTAGCAAAGGAGCTATAATAGCTGCAAAATGGCTATATAAAATGCCTCCAGGATTCTACACAATGCAAGATGTAATTGGGATCTAATACCTCCTCTCCCCCTTAACTTTACCAACTGTTTGTCATCCCTCCAGTAAAATCAATAATATTTATTTAATTTCACCTAGCCATTTATAACAACATTAAATATAAAATAATTATGTTAATTATTTTTTAACTATATAGGTTTATCCTTTTTATTTAATAGGTTCTAATGTTGGTTAATTTGACAGAGGGGGTCTTGATGTCCAAGGATAAATCATTTTGGGAATGGCTTTTTGGCAATTCATGCTGTGCTGGTCGAGATAAAGATAAAGACTATACCAGAGAAAGAGAAGAAGGTAAGGATAGAATTGGAGATAAAGACAAAAGCAAAGATAAAAACCTTACAACTAGCAAAAGATTAGAAAGCGATTTTGATGAACAACCAGGATCTATTTTTAGTGATGTTGATTTAAACGAGGATAGCGTATACCATACAGGAATCACAGGCGAAAGTGATGATGGTAGCGTAGAAATCAGATAACGACTAAAATATTAAGATATTATTATTCAGGTTTGAGAAGACAAAAGCGCGTACAGCCATCTTGAACCTATTAACGGAGGTATCGACCATACACTACGAGACCAGACTTAGTCCTAGTGCGGTACAAAAAGTGTTAGAAATCAAGATAAGCAAGTGACACTCTTTGTAAAATAGATAAGATTTTTAATACCATCAAGAAAGAAAAGACCAATGTGTGTGATTAAAAATTTTTCTACACACTAAATCTACTGCGCTAAAAACAATCAAAAGCAGGTAACTCCACAAAAAAAAAGGAGCAACCAAAAGGTATTCCTTTTACAGAAGATCTACACACCAATTATATACCTGCCAATTATACTAACTGGCAGGTATTATATATTAATTACAAGCGTCTTTCAGTTTTTGTCCAGCTTTAAACTTAGGTTGTTTGTAAGCAGCTATTTTTATCGCTTCACCAGTTCTTGGGTTACGACCTGCTCTTGCAGCAACTTTTGTAACACTAAAGTTACCAAAGCCAACTAGCGTCACATCCTTGCCTTTACCTAATGCACTAATAACAGAACTAGTAAACATATCAATCACTCTTTCTGCTTCAGCTTTAGTACAGCCGTTTTTTTCTGCTATATATGATACAAACTCTCCTTTGTTCATAGTAAATTTCTCCATATTAATGTTTATACTTTGTTAAATAACTTAACAGTCCAAATTCTAGCACCAACCACTTACTATCAACAACAAAATAGAATGCTGTTTGTGCTTTTTATCGATACATTGGCTACAAAATCACACTAGTTGATTTTTAAGGTTAACTAATCTTTGTTCAAAAGCATCAATCATCTTTTGAATTGCTAATGAAAAGAAAAGACCAATAACCATATCTAGTATCCTAGATTTAAACTCAAAATCAATAGAAAACTGTACCTGAGATACCTTATCAAGTTGTTTTATTACCCACTTACTTTCTAAGTACCTGAATGGACCAGATATTGCTTTTGAAATAATTGTGATCTCTTGTTCCTCTTTATAAATCTGAACTTCAGATATATAGCTTTCTGATATCCCATTAAAACTAACACTCAACTCGGCTATAACTTTATCACTATCTGCATTTAATATAGTTGCTTGTGAGCACCAAGGTAAAAACTCTGGATATTTTTCAATATCCATCACTATATCGCATATAAAAGCAGGATCACTCTCTACATTTTTTACTTCTTTAAAAGTATGCATTAAGCAACACCCAATTTTAAATTTCTATTTTCTTTCATCTTAATAAAATCATCTCCAGCATGGTATGATGACCTAGTTAAAGGCGAAGATGATACCATTAAAAAACCTTTTGCTTTCGCCATCCTTTCAAAATACTTAAATTCATCAGGTGTAACATATCGATCAACATTGGCGTGATTTTTTGTAGGTTGCAAATACTGCCCTATAGTAATGAAATCAACTTCGGCTGCCCTTAAATCATCCATTACCTGCAATACTTCTTCATCTTTTTCTCCCAAACCCAGCATTATCCCAGATTTAGTAAAAATATAAGGATCAAGTTTTTTTACTTTATATAGCAAATTGAGAGAATGAAAATATCGTGCACCAGGTCTGATAGATTTATATAAAGAAGGTACTGTTTCAATATTATGATTATAAACATCTGGTTTAGCAGCAACTACTTTTTCTACAGCTCCATCTTTTCGTAAAAAATCAGGAGTTAAAATCTCTATTGTTGCTTTTGAACTAGTTTTTCTAATAGCCCTAATACAGTTTGCAAAATGCTCTGCACCACCATCATCAAGATCATCCCTATCAACAGACGTAATAACCACATGCTCCAAACCAAGTTTTTCTACAGCTAATGCAAGACGCTCAGGTTCATGAGGGTCCAATAAATCAGGTCTACCAGTTTGAACATTACAAAAGCTACAAGCTCTTGTACAAACTGAACCAAGCACCATAACTGTTGCATGTTTTTTTTCCCAGCACTCTCCGATATTCGGACAAGCAGCTTCTTGACAAACAGTATTTAGCTTTAGCTTGTCAATGAGCTCCATAGTATTCTGGAACCCCTTAGAAGTTGGAGCTTTCACTCGTATCCAATCTGGCTTTTTTAACGTCATAGACTTATAATGTTAGAATTAGACAATTGCTCAAGACCAATAATATCAGTTGCAGTGATGAATGTCTGCAAATTAGTAGATAAAATATATTTCGCAAGCTCAGTTGTTCTTTCATTGTCCAAATGTACAAAAATCTCATCTAATAATAAAATTGGATGAGATTTAGTGTGCTCTATAATAGAATTCACTGAACATAAAAGTATTGATATTAGCAACGCTTTCTGCTCCCCAGTTGAGCATAATCTAGCTAGTCTATTCTCAGAATTTAGAACAATAAAATCAGTTTTATGTACGCCAAAGCTTGCTCTGCCAGTAAACGAATCCCCTGCTCTTGATTTTTTCAGTTCTAACTCATAAAAACCGACATTATCTTCCACTCCATTTTGATGTGCGAAGATATCAGTCAATTTCAGCATAGCTTTTGGAAAATCTGAACTAAGATTGTTAATTGTCTTTTGCATAACTTCAACAACTTTTTTTCTTTCAATATCAATCAAAACCGCTTCTTTAGCGATTTTATTTTCAATATTGGTGATCCAAGATTCTTGAAAATAAACATCTCTATTAGCTAATATTTTATTTCTCTCTCTGACAAAATATTCATATTTAGCAATACTCTTGGCATGCTCATTATTAAAATTATAAACAATTCTATCCAAGAATTTTCTTCTAATAGTGGTAGACTGATTAAAAATATTCTCCATTTGTGGAGTAATCCATATAATGTTAACAAAATTCGTAAGCTCAGCAGCAGGAATTTTTGTACCATTATATGAGATTTTTCTTAAACTACTCCCTAATTTATATTCTGACGTAATATCTGCTCTTCCCAGTTTACTATCTAAATTAAAAACAGCTTTCCATTCGTTATTTTCTAACTTACACATTTCATTATATCCAGATTGTTTCAATCCTTTACCTGGCGATAGAAGAGAAATGGCTTCTAAAACACTTGTTTTCCCTTTGCCATTTGGGCCAATAAGCATTGTTATACCTCTATCAAATTTCAATGAAAGATCTGTGAAATTTCTAAAATTTAGAAGTTCAAGAGAATTTAAGGTTATCTTGCTCATTAAGTAGGATATGTAATTTTAAGCTGTTTTATAGTTCTAGGCGTGGACTCAATAACCTCAATCACCAAATCATTATTGAGAACTACGATTTCTCCCTTTTCAGGAACGCACCCTTTAATAGTCATTATAAGCCCCCCAATGGTGTCAATTTCTTCACAATCATTTTCAAATTTTACACCAATCACTTCCTCAAGCTCTTCTATCTCGACTCTAGCACTTGTTACCACTACCCCAGGACGAATTATTTTATAACTATTTCCTTCTGTATCAATATCATGCTCATCATCAATTCTGCCTACTATTTCTTCAATAATATCCTCTATAGTAACCAAACCATCCGTACCACCGTATTCATCAACTACAATTGAAATATGGGTTCTTGCTATTTGCATCTGTTTCAGTAGGTCTATCAACTTCATTGAATGAGGCGAAACAATATGCTTCCTTAATAATTTTTTAATTGGAATCTTTTTGCCACCTACTACAGAGTGAAATAAATCCTTTATATGTATAAAACCAACAATATTATCCAAGCTGCCCCTATATACCAGAGTTCTAGTATGAGCATGTTCAACTACTGAGTTACAAATTTCTTCAAATTTTAAATCTATGCTCACAGATCCTATATCTGACCGAGGAATCATCACATCTTCAACGGTTTTTTCAGCAAAACTACGCATATTAGATTCGATCTTATTACTTGCTGATCGTAACTTACTTTGATCGTTATCCTTTTTTCTAATTTTAATTAGCCTTTGTAAAAAAGCATAAATCTTTGATTTTTCTTGAATAGAATTATAATTCCCCGTGGGACCGTCTTTAGGCATAATAATAATATAATAATATTAATAAGACATTTTAATACCAAGTTCTAGTAACGCCTCTTTTTCCATCGCTTCCATTGCCTCTGCATCGTCGTCGTCTACATGATCGTATCCCAATAAATGCAGTACTGCATGAATGAGAAGATGTTTGAAGTAATCTTCAAAATCAGATGACATTTCGATTGATTGTTTAGCTACCGTTTGGTAGCCAAAGGCTATATCACCCAGATACAGATGACTTTCTTCTGGTTTATAATTTGGTAATTCTCGCCAATTTATTTCTATATCTGGAAAAGATAAAACATCAGTAGCTTTGTTTTTCCCTCTAAATTCAAAATTAAGATTCTTCATTCTCTCATCATCAGTGAGCAAAATCGAAATATCTAATTTTTCTACAGAATAAATATTTTTGAATCGTGATAGTACTAGATCAACTATCTTTGTAAGCATAACACTGTTAATCTTTGGATAATTACTCCAATCATTACAATCACAAGAAACTTCTGTACTAACTGCCATTAATTTGATTTTAGTATATTTTAAGTTATTATATAAAAACTAGACAAAAAGTGAAGCATTTAAAAGAAAATAGCAAAAAATAATGGCCGAAGGGGACGACGAAGATAAAGATCAAAAAACTGAGGAACCCTCCCGAAAGAAGCTAGAAGATGCACTAAAAAAGGGACAAGTTGTTCACTCAAAAGAAGTGACAAGCTTTGCGGTATTCTTACTACTGACCATAGTCACTATCTGGATTATACCCCAATTACTACAATCTATGGGAAGTAACCTTAGATTTTTTATTGAAAATGCAGGAAATATCTCCATCGATCAAGGCAAGGTTGAAATACTTCTTGTGGCTATTATGAAAAAAACCCTAATATATTTAAGCCCAATATTTTTAATAATCATTATAGCTTCAATTGCATCTTCGTTTTTTCAAGCTGGTGAATTTATTTTCTCACTTGATCCAATAGAACCCAAGTTATCTAAATTATCTATTGTTAAGGGGTTTAAAAAAATTTTTTCGATGAAAAGCGTCATGGAGTTCATCAAAGGTATTTTTAAAATACTTCTAGTTGGCTCTTTTGTGGCTATTGTAATAGCAGCTGATATACAAGAATTGGCACAATACCAAGAATTATCTATAGCTGGCATTCTCGCTCAACTAATGACTATTATTAAACATATTTTGATTTTAGTAACAATCATCATGGCCGTTATAGCAGCAGTGGACTTTGCATTTCAAAGCTATCAGCACCACCAAGAGCTAAAAATGACTAAGCAAGAAGTCAAAGAAGAATATAAACAATCCGAAGGTAACCCTGAAATTAAACAAAAACTACGTAGCTTAAGAAAATCTCAAGCAAAAAAACGAATCAAACTTACAGTACCACAAGCAACTGTGGTTGTTACCAATCCTGAACACTATGCTGTTGCCCTGAAATACGATCAAAACAGCCAATATGCACCTATATGTGTTGCAAAAGGTCTTGACCTCATTGCTCAAACAATAAAAGAGATTGCAAAGGCGTCTAACGTACCAATCGTGGAGAATCCGCCACTAGCTAGAAGCTTATATAAGAATGTTAAAATCGATGAAGAAATACCTGTTGATCATTTCGAAGAGGTAGCTAAAATTATATCTTATGTAATGTCACTAGAAAACACAAAAAATAAAAAATGACGATAATATCACCATCCCTTTTATCGGCTAATTTGGCCAGCATCTCTTCTGAACTTCACAATTTAGAAAAAGCAGGAGCAGATATGATCCACGTTGATGTTATGGATGGTAATTTTGTACCAAATATTACCTTTGGACCAATTATAGTTTCAACCATTAAAGAAAATTGCTCGTTGCCAATTGATGTACATTTGATGATAGAACAACCAGAAAAATGGATTCATCAATTTGCAAAAGCCGGGGCAGATATACTAACCATTCATCCAGAATCAACTAAACACCTAGATAGGACTATAGATGAAATAAAATCGCATGGCACAAAGGCTGGAATATCGTTATTACCTACAACATCTATCAATATTCTTGAATACATAATCGATAAAATCGATCTTATTTTGGTAATGACCGTAAACCCTGGTTTTAGTGGACAGAAATTTATGCATAACCAATTAAAAAAAATAGGCGCAATTTCTCAGCTTACAAAAGGAACAGATATTATTTTAGCAGTAGATGGAGGAATCAATGACGAAACTGCTAAGCTATGTACTCAAAGTGGAGCTAATATGCTGATTTCAGGAAATTATATTTTCTCCGGAAATTACAAAGAAAAAATTAAAAAACTTAAGTCATAAAAAATCATGGAAACTATTGTTACTTCAGGAAGCATAAAAGATAAATTTGCCAATACAATCACTGGATTGCCAGATGGTTTCAAGTATCTCAATGAAATTTGCCCTGATATTATGCAAGATATCAAATATGCTACTGAGGATAATTTTACAGGAGTCGTTGTACCAGGATACCACAGACCAGTAGCCATTCTAACAGAAGTAGTATGTTTAGCACTAAAACAAATCCAAGAAGAATTAGCAAAAAATAGATTAAGTTTACTTATTTGGGACGCTTATAGACCAGTTCAAGCAGTAGATTACTTTTTGCAATGGGAAGATATACCAGATGTTGCTCATATCAAAGCTAGATTCTATCCCGAATATGAAAAACATCACCTTTTTGAACTTGGCTTTATTGCCCCAGGTCATAGTGCACATAGTAGAGGTTCCACTGTAGATCTAACTATCTTCAGCCTTGACACTAATCAAGGCCTAGATATGGGCACTGAATTTGACTTCTTTGGCAAAAAATCATACGCAAGTTGCAATTCTATAGACAAACATGCCATAGAAAATAGACATCTACTGAGAAATTTAATGATCAAATACGGCTTTAGAGGAATTACACAAGAATGGTGGCATTTTACTTTCGCAAATGAACCTTTTAAAGATCAGTACTTTAACTTTCCTGTTAGCTAAATTTCTTTCTATCATGATTAAAATGCCTTCCGGCCATTTTTCTCTTACTTGTTTTTGAATATAAATAAGAAACAACGACAATTACTGAAAATGATGCGGTTGCAAACATCGCCGCAACTGGTACGTTATCGTTTAAAGCAAGAATTAGCGTAGTAACTGAAATGATTGCAACATATAAAAGCGAAAATAACCTGCCAAGCTTAGTTGCTCTATTATGACGCTCCATTTCTAATAAATCCATAGAATGCCTATGGTTTTGCTCCTTTTGCGCCATATCAAGAATCTTCTCGAATGTGCCAGGATAAAGCTCTTCATATTCTTCTATCAAATCAATTGGCGGAAGAATGCTCTTATATTTTCTTCTTATTACACCTTGATCACTTCGATTAAAGTTAACAATTCTGCTATATCCCTTATTAAGGCGATTATTTTCAAAAAACTTTCTACTTTCTTTCATATGCTTTTACTATTTTCTTGTAAGCCGCCCCCATATCCTCCGAGGGACTGATAAACAAATCATCTAAATTTCTTGTTTCCATATGTTTGACTGATATGGTTCCAAACCTAAAAACGCTTAAGAAACCGCTGATAAACTCCTTTATCATAATAACTTATCCTTAATTTTCAATAAATCTATCTGGCACAAAAGGCTCCCCCCTGAAATTTACTGCATTATCATATGAATAGCAACATGTTAAATATTTTTTGTCACAAGATGGAATTAACTTGATAGAAGTATATTCATTTGCACTTAGTGTAAATTCTTGCTCCAAACCTATAGTTTCTTTTGCATGAATACAAATCTTATATTCAGCAATTTTTAGATGCTGTTTTAATACTTGCAACGTTCCATTTTGAAAATAACTAAATTTTGCACCCTCTAATTCTTTAAACTTCATGAATTTCCCTGATATTTCATAAGGAATAGAATCAATAGAGTATTTTGGCAAACTTATTCCACATTTATCATCTGCAAAATTAGCCCTACAGGTTTTACTAAAGCTATTTAGTAATTGTTTCTGATATTTTATTGTCTCTGGTTCACAGTACAGCTCAAATTCCAGGTCATTACTTACAACTTTTGTACAAATATATCTATATGACTGCTTAACTGCATTTTCATCAAATGATGATATGCTAACTATCGCCCCGTCTATACAACACTCTTTTTCAATTCCTTCTTTCTCATATATCCCCTTGATTATGATAAGGTTCTTGCCAGAATCGTTAAAATTTGCTTTTGCTATTGATAGACCTGATTTACAGCAATATTGCCTTTCATTCACTCTTAAATTTTCAGAGCATGAAGTAAGACTTATACTGGTTCCACCTAAAAACTCGAAATCAAACAAGTGTAAGTAACCACTCTCTTTTTTACTCATTCAAATACCTCTAATAATTCGGTATCTAGAATACTTATGGTACCATCATTGTTTAAAGAATATTGAAAACTATCATTAGCAAATCTTACAGGCACATCAAATTCATAGTTGGAAGTTATTATAGTCTTTTTGGGAACCTCTTTTAAAAAAGTGACAATACCTGTAGTGTAGTCAGCTTCCCAAGCATCTACCTGTACCCCATTAAACCAAAACTTGATTGTATTCTTCTTTGGTTTAGTTATTTTTCTTAGAACACTTGATACTACGTCATTATAAGTTTTTTTTAATTGAACTCTGCCTCCCCCTTGCACGTCGGAATCTGTAAATTGCTGATTGATAGCTTTATGGTCGAAATAATCTTTTAATCTAAATGAGTATCTCGAACCAGACCGAGCTATAAAAAAACTATTAAAAATTTCAAATTGTGGTTCTGATAACCTACAATTCTTGAGATTGTAAAGCCTTCTAGGAAAAGTAATATTTGACGACCTATTTTCTCTTCCAGAAAGCGTCATTGCATATGAAGTTGAAAACTTAGATACTCCTTGAGCATAAATTTCCATAAAATCAGGAAGATTAGTATCATGAAAATTTTGACTCATTTATTTTCTCTTAATAAAAGCTTTACAATCTACTACCATTCTATTGAGTACTAGATCTTTTGCCTTATCAAAAATAATGCTATTGGCTTTTAGACCATCTATTACATAGCCGCTAAATAACTTATTCATAAAGGATAAATTTTTCACACAATAATCAGCAATTATTGCTAAAGTTCCATAATTTAAATCTTGGGCATAAACTGAAATTTGAAAATCAATTTCATATTGAGCCATCTTATGAATCGATAAATCTTCTGCCTTGACAATATTAATTAAGACAAAAGGCCCTTGGGCATCTTGGGAGGTCCCTATATACACTCTTTTTACCAGTGACATAAGATTTATATCATTAACCAGTGTTGTATATATCCTATTTTGAAAATCATGTATAAAGGTTAGTGACATTGTTATACCCTCAAAGCGATTATGTTTAGCCACCTATCCTTATGCTCTTCATTCATTATTCTCTTAATATCAAATAAGAACTCTTTAAAAAATATTCTCATATCTGTTGTTATACCTTTCATATATCTTGTTCTAAACGAATAATATTCTTCACCAATAACATTACCAAAACTTACTCCTTCTAATAGAATGTACCTCTTATCTACTATAGCGTTTACGGAAGCATAAACTTCAAATACTAATTGCCAATTAGGCTCTATTATCGCTGATGCAGATTGGTTTTTTAATATTTTAATTTTATGCACTAATTTGCTATTAGCACTTGTATTTCTTGATGACATAAATTTATATTTTTAGCATCCTAAATGGCGTATATAGATCTTTGAGAATAGAACTCATACTACTTGGATTTTCTGAGTACTCATAAAGCCCAATAATATGCAAAAGAATCCCATGTTTTATAGGTCCTGGAATATTATCTTTAGTTCCAGCTGAATAATGGACTTGAATATCTTTGCTTACATATTGGTCAGATAACAGTATTTTACCATCATGCAGAATGCATCCGCCATATTTTGATGTGATATCCTCTTGTGTTTGCTTTGCATCAAGCAAAAATACTGCTTCTATTTTATGGATTGGCCTGAATTTTAGATTTATATCCTTCTTTGCATCTTTAACACTGCAAATAATATTTCTATTTTGAATCATCAAACCAGTATAATTTTCAGCCCCCTCAACAGCCACTTCTATTAGGTTTTGGATATACTTATCATCGTAGTCATATGATACTCTAAGACAATTCTTAACCTCATTCAAAGACCATATATTCTCTGTGCTATTTTTCCTTTCTAGATAATCTATATACATTGACTCTCTCGCTATAAATTTAAGCTACAAATTTTGCTAATTTACACGCCAAAGGATTAACTACATCTGCACCTACTCGTTTTACTGCATAAAATCTTATATATGGTTTATCTGTATATGGATCTCGAGTAAGGTTTACCCCAGATCTATCTACAATTTTGTAGGTAGACTTAAAATCACCCAATGCTATAGCTAGTTTATTTGCACCTATATCTGGCATATGCGAACAAATCACAACCGGAATACCAAATATACTTTGTTCCAATGGGTCACTAAGAGATTGCTGCCAAATAAAACGCTCATTTTTATCTTTAAGAGACTGAATAGCCGATAATGTTGATCTGTTCATAACAAACCTTGCATTAGCCAAGTAAGCTGGATCTAGTATATTTATTAGCTTTAGCAACCCCTCTGGTGAAATTGCATTACCAATATTGACTTTTTCTATTTTATCATCAGTTATAAACCCTTTTAGCTTACCCTCACCATCGCCCAAAACGAAGGCTTCATTTTCTAGCTTTACAAAACTATCAACTAATCTATCAACCAACCAATTTTCTATGTCAATCGCAGAATCATCTATTAGAGCCTGTGTTGCTTTTGGTTGAGCATAAATTTCATGAGTTTGAATTGTTTTCTTAATTAGTTTTGGTGTATCGGAATCTCTTCTAACGACTGTTTCTCCAACCCAACCAGAAACAAAATTACCATCTTCTATTATCATATCCAATGACCTAGTGGAAATATTCTCTACCGTTGCTATTTGTCGCATTGGAGATAAAGTTTTTATACCAGAAATAATTTTATTATTTAATGACGGAAGAAGCGTTACTCCTCCTTCTTCGCCTCCTCCACTTAATGACTTCACTGTAAGACTTGTATCAATCTCTCCCTTTCTTATATAATTGGATATATTTGCTGAATCTTGAGTTAAGTAATATGGTACCTCATTATTTTGTACGAATTGATCGTAAATTATATTAACTTTGCTTTCTATTTCATTGATTTTTTGTTTTTTTTACTGTTTGATTTGTAATAAAATCACGCAAATTCCCAGCTATTTCTCTAACTTCACTTTCTAACATATAACCTCAATATTTTTCTATTTGCTTTAGTAAGCTCTTAACTTCTAACCATAAACTCGTATCACTAACAATCATGTCATTAGAGTGATATTTAATATTATTAATCTCAGCCATAGAATTTACCGGAAACGTCACAACACTTATCTCCATAAGTTCTACTTCCTCTATAATTCTATTGCCCAATTTATTATAATTTGATGATTTAATACTAAATCCTACACTTAAGCCACTGACTGCTTTTTGCTTAATTAATGAACTTACTTCAGCCCCTAATGAAGTAGAATTATTGATTTCTGCTTCCATTTTTAAGCCATATTCATCTTCTTCTAAACTGGTAATTACCCTAATGGGTTTTGTGATATCATGTTGCCATAGTAATCTTACATCTCTATGAGAAGTATTTTTAAAGGCACCTTTGGCTACTATATCGTTTTGACTATCTGCCACATCAAAAACGCTTGCGTATCCAGCTATTATGTTATTTCTATTTTTACTTGACTTGATGATAAATTCTTGGCTTATCCAACCTCTTTTCAAAACAACCTCCTAAATATCTACATTAATATTATTTTCAGTTATAATAGAAATATTTGGAGCACTAAGAAAAAATCCCCAACAAAATTAATTGTTAGGGATTTTTTTTTATTTTATTAAAAAATTTAGGTAATTAATGTTCTTCTGAAATATCATCTGAGAAATCAATATCAACTTCAAATCCTATTTCTTCTTCAGTTGAGAACGATGCTTCTTTTGTTATATCATCGAATCCTTCTTCTATGGACATAGATTCTTGAGTTTCTGCGTACAGATTTTCTTCAGCTATATCATCCATCTTATTATTTTTTTGCAAGCTAGCAACAACTGAATCTCTCAAGTTACTGATTTCAAGCTTATTATTCGCTATTTCCCTAAGAGCTACCACTGGGTTTTTATCATTATCTCTTTCTACCGTAAGAGGAGCACCAGATGAAATATGTTTCGTCCTCTCTGCAGCTAATACTACTAATTCAAATCTATTTGGAATTTCTACTACACAATCTTCTACTGTAACTCTAGCCATATCAAAAATATATATTAATTTCGCTTCGTCATGCTACACCAATAGACCTAATAATTCAAGAAAAAACTCCAAGCATCCAAAATACCCTACTCATCATAGCTACTCTACAAATATTTCAGAAAATAAATTACTATTAAACTGATGTAAATACAACCAAATCGCCCCTTGACATAGTAATAAATAGAGTTATAATGCAACCTTACTTTGATTCTTTAAAGAAGTTAGGAAAAGAAAATGAAGATTGTTAAGTCACTTAAATCCCTAAAAAGTAGAGATAAAAACTGCAGAATAGTTAGAAGAAATGGCCGGGTTTGGGTTATTAATAAAGTAAACAAAAGATTCAAAGCCAAGCAAGCGTAAATATATTTCCCATAAGCTTAAAAAAATGGTGCTTACATATTGGGCATCATTTTTTTTACAAAAGTATCACTAATACCGCTCTTATAAAAATTATTAGCCGCTCATTTTTCAAATAATTATATTCATTCAACCCCTCATAAGGTTAAAATGTCTTTGAACTTCTAATAGTATTGTTGAGTTATGGCTAATTGGTTGATATTTGCATCAATAATTATTATCCTCCTTGCGCTAGACCTTGGAGTGCTAAACAAAAAGGATAAAGTAATGAGCTTTAAAGAAAGTGCATTACTTACACTGTTTTATGTCACTATAGCATGTTTTTTTGGTCTATTTATCTTTTACCATATTGGAGCGCACAAAGCACAAGAATATTTTACTGGCTTCTTGCTAGAAAAAGCCATGTCCCTTGATAATATATTCGTAATTTCTATCATTTTTCATTTTTTCAAAATTCCTCTACAATACCAACATCGAGTACTATTTTGGGGGATATTAGGAGTAATAATCCTAAGAGCTATCATGATATACGCAGGAGTATTAGTACTTGCTAAATTTTCCTGGATATTATTTATTTTCTCTGCTCTGCTTATTTATACCGGGATCAAAACTCTTTATATTGCTGAAAACCACGATTTTGATCCACAAAATATGTATGTATATCAAATATTAAAAAAGAAATTTAACATCTATCCTGAATTAGCAGGGAATAAATTCTTCATCGTTCAAAATAACAAATTATTTATTACTCCGCTATTCATCGCTCTAGTTATCGTTGAGTTTATGGATATAGTATTTGCAATCGATAGTATTCCAGCTATATTTGCAGTAACCACTGATCCTTATATAGTTTATACATCCAATATATTCGCAATCCTAGGGCTAAGAGCGCTATTTTTCTGTCTAGCTGATATTGTAGAGCGCTTCAAATATGTTAAATACTCTCTTGGAATTATTCTTGTTCTTATTGGAGTAAAAATAATAATTTCACATTATGTAAAAATTTCTTCAATGTTTACTTTAGCGGTTACTGTAATATTGCTTATACTTGGCGTGGTGGTCTCTATTATAAAAAAAGAAAAAAGCATTAACGGCTAATTCTTCTGAGATATCCTACTAATAAAATAATGACCAAGATAACAAAATGGGGTATCTAGAAGAGCAGCTATCACCTTAAAAAATATGCTGCTGTACATAATAATCATATAATTATCCCAAGGTATTATAGAAAATATAGCAAGCATGGTCACAACAGTTGTTGTATCAATAAATTGAGCAACTATTGTGCTGACATTATTTCTAATCCAAAGATGCCTACCTTTGGTTAAGTATTTTATGTGAGCAAAAATGTGTATATCAGCAACTTGTCCAACATAGTTAGCAACTATTGACGCAAATGAAGCAATACCAAAAGCATTAAACACCATGTGAAATGTCTGATCATCAACTATTGACCAATCAGTAGCCGATAGAAAATCAGATACTGCTAGTAATAACATAACAATTAAACTACATATAACACCATTTCTGACCATAAATTTGGCATTTTCAACGCCATAAAACTCTGTCACTAAATCTGAAATCAAGAACGTAACTGGATACAGAAGCACACCAACTGAAATCTCAAAAGTACTCAAATATAGATCAATTGAAACAAATTTCTGAAAAATTAAATTGCCGGTAACTATAAGAGTGCAAAAAATGGCGTTCATTATTATGAACAATTTTGTCATGATATTAATCTTCACTTTCTTCTATACCTTTCTTTATTTGTTCAATTTCAAGCCATTGAGACAATTTTTCATTCAACTCTATTTCTAGTTCTTTGTGTCTTACAGATAAATTGTTAAATTTTTTATGATCAGAATTATACAAATCACCTACCGACAGCTGCTGCTCAATACTCGCAATCTCCGCCTCCATTTTTTCTACTTGATTCGGTAACTCTTCAAGCAGTCTTACATATTTATAACTTAATTTTTTGCTGCTATTTTTTTGCTCTTTGGCTAAAGATTTCTCAGGTTTTTTATCTGTTACTTTAACCTCATTGTTTTGATGATGATATTTTAAATAGTCATTATACCCACCATATAAATCTATAATTTCTCCACTTGAGAATATTAAAGTTCTTGTAACTAACCTTTCTAAAAAATCTCGATCGTGACTAACAACTATTAGTGTTCCAGAATAATCTGCTAATATCTCAAGCAACATCTCCAAAGAATCCATATCGAGATCATTTGTAGGTTCGTCTAAAATAAATAAATTGCCTGGGTTTATAAGCGCTTTGGCAAGTAATAATCTATTGGCCTCCCCTCCTGATAGGGTTGAAACTTTATTATTGGCAGCTTTAGGATCAAACATGAATTTCTTCAAATATGCGGCCACGTGCATTGTTGACCCTTGCAGCACTATTTGATCACCACCAGTAGGACAAAGAGTAAACTTCAGAGTGTGTTCAGGATTTAACTCTGATCTATATTGGTCAAAATATGTTATTTCAATATTTGTTCCAAGCTTTACTTTACCCATATCAGGCGCAACTTGCTTGGTAAGCAATTTAATAAATGTCGACTTACCAACACCATTTGGACCAATTACTCCAATTTTTTCTCCCTTCTTGACTTTAAAGCTAAAATTATCAAATAATTTTTTGCCAGGATAAGAGTAGGAAATATTTTCAACCTCAATAATAAATTTGGTTTTTTTTACTTCTTCAATCAGCTCAAGTTGTAATCTTGCTTTAGCGCTTCTTAAATGATGTTGATGAGCATTATATGTTTCTCTTAATCTATATAAGTTAGCAAGTCGTTTTTGGTTCCTTTTTCTTCGGGCTGTAACACCAGTGCTGAGCCACCCTTGCTCTACTTCAAGCTTTCTATTCATTTTTCGTAAAGCCGCCTCTTCTGCTTCAATAATCTCGTCTCTCCACTGATCGTAAAATTTAAATCCTTTGGACGATTTCCTAAGTTCCCCCCTATCAATCCACCACACTTTATTACTAATATTCTCTTGAAAGGTCCTATCATGGCTTATACAAATAACAGCTCCCTGATATCCTTTAATATAACTCTCTAACCACTCAATTGCCGTAATATCGAGGTGATTAGTAGGCTCATCAAGCAGCAATATATCAGGATTATCGATTAAAGATTTTGCTAAACATACCCTTCTAAGCTGACCACCAGAACAATTTTCTAGCAGATCATTGCCATCGATTGATAATTGAGCAAGAATTATATCTGCTTTATATTTGTTTTCTTCTAAATTATCCTTGTAATTTTCTAATACAAAATCATAAATTCTACCAATTAACTGCAAATTTACTTCTTGCTTTAAAAAACCAACTCTGATCACCGGATCAGAAAAAATTTCTCCTGAATCTATTTCGTACTCACCATTTATGATTTTCATCAAGCTTGATTTACCAGATCCATTGCGCCCCACTAAACAAACTCTATCTCCGGGCGAGATATATAATTCAATTTCAGATAGAATTGTTTTGTCAGCAAAACTCAAGAAACCTGACTTAATATAAAAAATTGGTATCATTTCCTAGATTTGGTACAAAAATTGTTTTTCACTAGCTATAATAAAGCAAAACTGCGATATTTGAACTAATTTATGCCAAAGCAAATTCAAACATTACAACAAAAGCAATCTCTGACCATGACTACTACCATGCATCAGAGTATTTCTATTTTGCAGATGTCAAATATAGAACTTGCCGAGTTTGCTGCTCAAGAACTGGCAAAAAATCCTTTTATCGAGGATGCAAATGTTACAGTAGACGATGATAAGTCAATAAAAGCGCCAGAAATTAGTAATTTTCAACAATATAGCAGAATTAGTTCTAACACTAATTACTCAAGCCAAGATTTTTTATCGAATATCGCTAGTGAAAAATCTTTAAAAGAGCATATAACTGAGCAGATTAACTTATCATTCGACGATAATAAAGATAAATTAATCGCACATTTTTTACTGGACTCTCTACACAGCAATGGATATTTAGGAATTACCACATCTGAAGCAGCTAAAATACTAAAATGCAGTGAAGAAATTGTCATCAAAATACTTGAAGTGCTACAAACATTTGATCCAGCCGGTATATTTGCTAGAAACCTAAGAGAATGTTTGTTAATCCAATTATACGACCAAGAAAATGTTGACCCATCCTTGCTAATTATGGTCAAAAACATAGATCTAATTGCAAGCGGGGATTTCAAAAAATTATCAAAACTTTGTAATGTCAATATTGGCAATATAGGAGATTTAGTAAAGCAGGTTAAACTCTTAAACCCAAAACCAGCTAACGGTTTCTTCATCGAACAAACAAGTTACAAAGTACCAGATGTATTACTAAGATTTGATGATTCAGGACTCCCGATCTTAGAATCTAACAATGATTCAATCCCTAGGCTAAGGGTAAATAATGACTACTACGCTATGATTAAAGATAAGGTAATGGATAAAGATGAGAAAGCATTTACCCAAACCGAAATAGAAGCAGCAAACACCGTAGTAAAAAGCATTGACCAACGCAGTAATACCATACTTAAAGTTGCCACTGCCATTGTAGAGGAACAAATAGATTTCTTCACACGTGGAGTAATGTACCTAAAACCTATGACCCTCAATAAAATTGCTGCCAATACTGGCTTTAATGAAAGCACTATTAGCAGATCAACAGCAAATAAATATCTCTCTACTCCGAGTGGCATATACGAACTGAAGTATTTTTTCTCTTCAAGCTTAAATACAACGCGCGCTTCTGAAGATAACGTCTCTAGCACTAAAGTAAAAGAATTGATCAAACAAATTGTAATGAACGAAGAAATGGATCATATTTTTTCTGACGATGAGATAGCTGAACAATTATCAAAATTCAATATCAGTATCGCAAGACGAACTGTTGCTAAATACCGTGAGGCAATAGGTATCCCTACTTCAGCGATACGTAAAAAAAATAGATCTATAGTGGATCCCGCATCAAGGGCAGGATAAAGAACTACGCCGCTGGTATCCTATCATAAGTCACTCCGGTGCGGTTAATACTATTCCCTGCACTCCTTACAGTCCTCCCGGACTTGACCGGAATCCAAAATACTTTGTGATTATGACTGCCTTAAGTAATGGACCCCAAATCAAGTTTGGGGCGACACCTTCTAGTATTCCCGGGCTTGACCCGGGATCCAAGTAACTTTGAGTTTGTGGGATTGTCTAAGAAAAGGTCCGGCGTAAAGTTGTTGTAATTAATCTGGGAAAGGTAATGAAATCCGCCGAACCTTCTTTAAAACTCTTCTTTGCTAAAAAACACTATGTCGTAGAGCAACCTAATTGGCAGAAGAGCTATAGATGACCAATCTA